>ENA-UEOL01000811-UEOL01000811.1-human-gut-metagenome-genome-assembly--contig:-NODE-811-length-22135-cov-9.074032_pt1 | contig 22135 bp, 14 predicted proteins | sample MGYA00242884_ERZ507884 | MGnify/ENA primary metagenome ERZ507884 (study PRJEB26167, sample SAMN06115417) | human gut metagenome | host: Homo sapiens | place: China:Chongqing | collected 2015-03-06... | reverse complement strand
CGCCGGAGAAGGAACAGCAAGAACGTCGTCCATTATTGTCAATCAATGACCACTTCCGTAAGATTGTCATTGTTGGTGATGATATTCACCGCAAGGAGGACGAACTCGGTGTGTTGACTGTCGGACTCTTGGATTTCCTGACGGACAAGAACTTGTTGGAGCAAGGATAATCATTTGGATATTGACAGACCTGACCAATTTAAAGTAGTCGATGGGCGAAGAATACATAGGACTGCTGATTGACTTTGCGCTGTGGGGTTTACTTCGGCATTATTGTTCTTAAGGAAAAGGAAAAACCTCGCAAATGCGCGTTTTTTGAGCGTCGAAGTCATAAAATAGTCCGTTTGAGAGTTGGGAGCAAAAAGGAAGACGCCCCATTTTGTGGGGCGTCTTGCAGTATGAGAGGTTGTAACCAGTGCGAATCAGATCGACAGACGGCGGAGCGTGTCGAGCAAATCGCGGTTTATTGGTTTGTCCTTCTTGATAGCCTTTGAGAACGGCACGTAAACGATTTCATCGTTTGCCACGCCAATCATCACGTTGCGCTGGTCCTCAAGGAGAGCGTCGATGGCAGCCGCGCCCATGCGCGATGCGAGGATGCGGTCGTGGGCAGTAGGCGATCCGCCTCGCTGCAGGTGTCCGAGAATCGACACGCGCACCTCATATTGCGGATATTCGTTTTTCACGCGTTCGGCAAGAGCCATTGCGCCGCCCGTCACAGGGCTTTCTGCAACAAGCACGATTGAAGAGTTCTTGCTCTTGCGGAAACCGTTGTTGATGAGTTCCTCCAACTGGTCGACCTCGGTGGAGATTTCCGGGATTATGGCAGCTTCTGCGCCAGCGGCGATTGCACCGTTGAGGGCGAGAAATCCGGCGTCGCGTCCCATCACCTCGATGAAGAACAGACGCTCGTGAGAAGTCGCCGTGTCGCGTATTTTGTCCACACATTGCATGATGGTGTTGAGAGCCGTGTCATATCCGATTGTCGTGTCGGTTCCGTATAGGTCATTGTCGATTGTGCCAGGCAGACCTACAACCGGGATGTTATATTCTGTGGCGAAGATGCGTGCGCCCGTCAGAGAGCCGTCGCCTCCGATCACCACAAGAGAGTCGATGCCCGCGTTGACCATATTGTCGTACGCGATTTTCCGACCTTCTTCTGTGCGGAACTCCATGCAGCGTGCAGTTTTCAGGATTGTGCCGCCGACTTGGATGATGTTTGAAACGTTTTGCGTCTTGAATTCAACAATTTCGTTGGTTACCAGTCCGCGGTAGCCACGATAGATACCCTTCACGGCAATACCGTTGAAGATTGCCGAGCGGGTCACGGCACGAATCGCCGCATTCATTCCAGGGGCATCGCCTCCTGATGTCAATATACCGATACATTTAGGCATAACTGTAACATTTAAGTGATAGGCTTATATATGTTTGTCAGCACAAAGGTAGTCTTATTTATCGCATCGGCAAAACAATGATGTGATAAAAAATTGTAACAAGGTTTGCCTGCGCCGTCTGTAATGCTGTATAATGCCTATAAGTCAGGATGCTTTTAGAATGGCCGGCGGCCTCCCGGAGGGGGTCCCATCGGCGGCCGCTGGTTGCCTTCGCGCTTCATGTTGGCTGGCATTTCGGGCGGACGGTGTCCGCCGGGGGCGAAACCGTCGTAGTTGATGTCTTTTTCCGACGTGCCTTTGCCGAGCCGTGTGAAGCGGTAGGAGAACGTCAGCATCACGTAGCGCGTCACGGTGTTGAACTGCTGGTCCTCAATGTAGTTTGCCGTCACGCTGCGCGACACGTTTTTCTTCTGTTGCAGCAGGTCGTATGCCTTCAGTGCAATTGTCGCCGACTTGTCTTTGAAAAATTCGTATGACAGCGACGCGTTCCAAAGCCATTGGTTGTTGTCGTAGCCGGCAGAGTATCCGCTGGTGGCGCTGTAGGTGATGTCGGAGCCTATCGACAGTCCGAAAGGAGTGTAGTAGTTCGCGTTGAACGAACCGCCGTATGAGTGGATGTCGCGGTTGTCGGTCTGAATAGAGTTGCGTGTTTGCTGATAGTTGTAGTACGGGCGCAGCTCAACATCGACGATGTCGTTGCGGAAGGCGATGCTCGGAGTTTCGCTCAGCATCAGCGTTCCGCTGTAGTTTCGCTCTCCGTTGTTGAATCCCACGGCGCGCGAATAGCGTGCGAATACGTTGTTGGTCCATCTCCAGCCTCGGTTTCCGATTGGCGACGTGTACATCATCATTCCGTCTGCGCTCCACACTCCGTTCACGTTGTCGTATGTGGTGGTCTGCTTGCCGGTCTCTTTGTCGTAGATGGTTTTTGAGACGATGCTGTTTTGCGCCACGTTGATTCCTCCAAACGCCATAATGCTGCTCTGACGCTCCTGGTTGAAATTGTTGTAGCGCACGGAGATGCGGTGGTTGAACGCTGGCAGCAGGTTGGGATTACCCACCACGATGCGCGACGGATTGCTCTCGTCGGGGACTGGTTGCAACTGCGTCATTGTTGGCGACGTCGAGCGTCCGCGATAGTCGATGGCGAGTGAGTTTGTCTTCGAGATGGAGTAGCGGAACCGCATGAACGGCGCATAGTTCCACACCCATCGTTCCGGGATGTTTTTCTCGCTGTTCAGCAGGTTTTCGCTCTTCATCATTGTCGGGTTGACCGACACGCCCACGTTGAGGCGGTATTTCTTGCGGTTCTGCTTGAATCCGACGCGTATCTGCTGTGAGAACTGGTCGTTGCGGAACCTGTTGCTCTGGTCTTCGTCGAGCACACCGCTCTCGGCAGCCAGAGTGTTTGCAACCACGTGATTTGTCACGATGCCGTAGTCGTCCTCGAGTATGCGCAGGGCGCGTTGCGGGTCATATTCACGGTCGGCGTTGTACACCAGTTTGTCGGCATTGTTGAAGTAGTAGTTCATGCGGTAGGCAAACGTCAGAAACCGGGCCTTATTGATGTCGCCGATAGGCTCCGTCCACGTCAGACGCGCGCCCACACGGCTGCTCCACTGATGGTTGTCGGTGTATTGGTCGCGTGTCTCGTCCTGGTCGGGTTGAAGGAAATATTTGTTGATTGAATATGTGGTCTCGTCCTCGTTTGTGTTGCTGTATTTGTAAGTCAGCTGCGTGGAGAACGAGCGTCCCGGGCGGTTGCGGAATTTATGGTTGTAGACCACCTTGCCGCCGATGTCGTAGCTCGTGCCGCTGCTCGTCAGCAGGTTGTCGGAGCTGTTGACCGCGGAGCGGTTGGCGTCGCCTGCAAACAGGCGGCTCCACGACGCCTTGTCGCTGTCGTTGACACTCAGCATGAACGATGGGCGGAGATCAAGAGAGTTGAGCGAGTCGACCTGCCATTGCATTCGGAAATTGCCCGTCAGGTTGTGGCTGCGGTCGATTGCGTTGCTGAAAGCGTTCTCATAGCTTGTCGAGTCGGCAAACAGATACTGCTTGTTGCTCGTCTGCTGCGTTTTCTGGCGGCTGTGGGAATACATCACATCGCCGCCGGCACGGAATATCTCATCATTGCCCACGTTGAAATTGAAACCCACGTTTTGCGCGTCGTTCACACCGTCGACACCGCCGAAGCGACGAAAACGTCCGCTGCCTGGCATCGAGAACGACATCTCGTTGATGTTGTTGGCGTCAGCCACGATTGAAAACTGGTTGTCGTTGACAAACCGGTTCACCATCAGGTTGCCGGAGTAGCGATTGTCGGTGCCGTAGCCCACTGTCGCATTGCCGAACCATCCCTGCTTCATACCTTTTTTCACCGTAAGGTTGATTACGGTCTCGTCCTCGCCGTCGTCAACGCCGGTTAGCCTTGCCAAGTCGCTCTTGCGGTCGATAACCTGCAGCTTGTCGACCATGTCCACCGGAATGTTGCGCGACGCCACCTTTGCATCGTCGGAGAAGAACTCCTTGCCGTCGACAAGGATTTTGGTGACTTCCTTTCCTTGCGCCGTGATTTTGCCGTCGCTGCCCACTTCCACTCCCGGCAAACGTTTCAGCAAGTCCTCCACTACGGCGTTTGGCTGTGTTTTGTAGGAGTCGGCATTGTATTCCACCGTGTCTTCCATCACCTTTACTTCGGCGCGTACTGCCGTCACTTCGGCATCGCGCAGCACGATGGAGTTTTCCTTGACGGCGATTTTGCCGAGGTCGACGGTGGCGTCGCCAACGCTGATTGCCACGGTAGTTGTCTCGTAGCCTACGTATGATACTTTTGCAACATATTTACCGCGAGCCACTCCCGTGAAGCGGAAATGACCGTTGACATCGCTCACGACGCCTTTCACCAGGCTGCTGTCGCGTGCCGACAACAACTGCACCGTGGCGCTTATCAACGGGGTCTGGTCGTTGTTGTCGACGAGCAGACCCTTGATGTCGGCAGCCGATGCGAAGACTGTTGAAAAAAGCGAGATTATGACAGTAAGTAAATAGGTCGAGTTTTTCATTTTTCCTTCTAGTTTTGTATACAAAAGTAGTTAAATGCGACCGAAAAGCAATCGCATAATAGACAGAATGCAGAAATCTGCGTATCTTTGCACCACTTTAAATTTTATTTAGAAATTAATAATGAAAGAATTCCTTAAAATATTGCGCCGCTTTGTGCCGCCATACAAGAAATATTTGTTTCTCAACATTTTCTTCAATATCCTGGCGGCGTTTCTGACGCTTTTCTCCTTTGCATTGATAATCCCGATTCTCGAGATGCTCTTTATGGGCGACAAAGGGGTGGTCTATCACTATATGGACTGGACAAGCGGCTCGTTCAAGGATGTGGCAATCAATAATTTCTACTATTCTGCATATTATTGCAAAATTCATCTTGGTCCGTCGGTCACCCTGATGCTTCTAGCTGTGGCACTCGTGGTGATGACCGCATTCAAGACCGGCGCCACATATCTCAGCCTCTATTTCCTGATTCCGATTCGTTCGGGAATCGTGCGCGACATCCGCAACTTTGTCTACGACAAGATTCTGGGCCTTCCTATCGGCTTCTTCTCGAGCGAGCGTAAGGGCGACGTGATGGCGCGTATGTCGGGCGATGTGGCGGAGGTTGAAAATTCCATCATGGCATCGCTCGACATGATGTTCAAGAATCCGATTATGATTGTCGTGTGCCTTGGCATGATGATTGTGATTAGTTGGCAGCTGACAATCTTTGTGTTTGTGCTGCTGCCTGTGGCTGGACTCGTGATGGGACGCATAGGCAAGCGGTTGAAGCGCACGTCGCTCGTGGGACAGCAGCAGTGGGGCACACTGATGTCGACCATCGAGGAGACGCTCGGCGGCTTGCGCATTGTCAAGGCATTCAACGCGGAACATAAGATAAGCGCGCGTTTCCACGGCGAGAACCAGATGTTCTACAACACATCGAACCGCATCAACCGGCGTCAGGCGCTCGCGCATCCGATGAGCGAGTTTCTCGGCACGATGACCATAGCCATCGTACTGTGGTTTGGTGGCACACTCATCCTTTCAGGCAACAATATCATCGACGCGCCCACATTTATATATTATATGGTGATTTTCTACAGCATCATCAATCCGGCGAAAGACCTGTCGAAGGCGGTCTACTCCGTGCAGAAAGGTTTGGCGTCGATGGAGCGTATCGACAAAATCCTCAGCGCCGACAATCCTATAAAAGACCCTGCCGAGCCAAAGACCCTGCCGTCGGAGAATTTCGACATCCGCTATGACGGAGTGCGCTTCCGCTATGGTCAGGATTGGGTGATCGACGGTGTCACGTTGGAAATCCCTTATGGCAAGACGGTGGCGCTGGTGGGACAGTCGGGCAGCGGAAAGTCGACACTCGCCGACCTGTTGCCGCGCTTCTACGACGTGCAGGAGGGCTCAATCTCTATCGGAGGCACCGACATCCGCCAGTTCCGCGTCAAGGATCTGCGCGCATTGATGGGCAACGTCAATCAGGAGGCGATACTGTTTAACGACAGTTTCTACAACAACATAACCTTCGGCGTCGACGGCGCCACGCGCGAACAGGTGGAAGAGGCGGCGCGCATTGCCAACGCCCACGACTTCATTATGGAAACCGAGCAGGGCTACGACACCAATATCGGCGACCGCGGAGGCAGGCTGTCGGGCGGACAGCGCCAGCGCATAAGCATCGCGCGCGCGATACTCAAGAATCCGCCGTTGCTGATTCTCGACGAGGCCACATCGGCTCTCGACACCGAGAGCGAGCGTCTGGTGCAGGAGGCTCTTGACCGGCTGATGAAAAACCGCACCACTCTCGTCATTGCCCATCGGTTGTCAACAATCCGCAACGCCGACCAGATATGCGTGATGCATGAGGGCAAAATTGTGGAACGCGGCACGCACGACGAGCTTATCGCCATGAACCGCTATTACAAGAAACTTGTCGATATGCAGAAATTCTAATCAGCCATGAGACGCCGCATCGCCATTCTTGCTTCCGGAACAGGCTCAAACGCCGAGAATCTTGCCGCATATTTTCAAAATTCGGATGTGGCGGAAGTGGCGTTGCTGATTGCCGACCGCGAGGCGCCGGTGATCGACAGGCTGAAGCCCTATGGAGTACCTGCGGTAATCGTTCCGCGCGCTGAATGGCGCGACAATCCGCAAAAGGCAGTTGCTGTGATGCGTGACGCGGCAGTCGACCTGGTGGTGCTTGCCGGATTTCTCACGGTGGTGCCGAAGGAAGTGCTGGAAGCCTTTCCCGAACGGATTGTCAACGTGCATCCATCGCTGCTGCCGAAGTTCGGAGGCAAAGGAATGTGGGGAATGAATGTGCATCGCGCCGTTATCGCCGCCGGCGAGGCGGAGAGCGGCATCACCATCCACTATGTGTCGGAAGGTGTCGACACGGGAGCGGCGATTGCCCAGTTCCGTTGTCCGGTCACCCCGTCCGACACTCCCGACACTCTTGCCGCAAAAATCCACGCGCTCGAGCAGGCGCATCTCCCTGAAATTATACAAAAACTGGTGGAATCTATTGCATAAAGTAATATTTATGCAGAATGTTTGTTTTATTTCGAATAAAATCTAATTTTTTATGCGAAAAGTTTTGCTTATTCAAAAAATAGGCATATATTTGCAGTGTCAATAAATAAATATGCAGATATGAACGAAGATTCGAAAAAATTCCTTTTGCAAGAAAAGGAGATTCCAGAAGCATGGTACAATGTCGTGGCGGAGATGCCCAACAAGCCCCGTCCAATGCTCAACCCGGCAACGAAACAACCGCTTACAGCGGAAGATCTGTTCCCTCTTTTCTCAGAAGAGGCATCGCGCCAGGAGATGAACACCGCCGACACTTGGATTGAAATCCCGGAGGAGGTGCGCGACATGTACAAAATCTGGCGTCCTACACCGTTGGTGCGCGCCCGCGGCTTGGAGAAGGCTCTCGACACTCCGGCGCATATCTATTTCAAGAACGAAAGCGTCAGTCCGGTAGGCTCGCACAAGCTTAACTCGGCAGTGCCGCAGGCATACTACTGCAAGCAACAAGGTGTTACAAACATAACGACTGAAACAGGCGCCGGACAGTGGGGCGCGGCACTTTCGCTTGCCGCCAAGCATTTCGGACTGGAGCTTGCCGTCTATATGGTTAAGGTGTCCTATCATCAGAAACCTTACCGCCGCTCCATAATGGAGACCTACGGCGCGGAGGTGATAGCGTCGCCGAGTATGTCGACGAAGGCAGGACGTAAAATCATAACCGACAATCCTAATTATCAAGGTTCGCTCGGCACGGCGATTTCAGAGGCTGTGGAGCTTGCGATGTCGACGCCAAACTGCAAATACGTGCTCGGGTCGGTGCTCAACCACGTGGCGCTGCACCAGACCGTCATCGGACTTGAGGCGGAAAAGCAGATGGCTATGGCTGGCGAATATCCCGATATCGTGATTGGATGCTTCGGCGGAGGCAGCAACTTCAGCGGAATCTCATTCCCATTTATGCGCCACAATTTCAGCGGAGAGCGCAACACGCGCTTCATCGCCGCCGAACCGGAGTCGTGCCCGAAGCTGACACGCGGCGTGTTCCAATACGATTTCGGCGACGAGGCTGGTTACACACCGCTCATCCCGATGCTCACGCTCGGACATAATTTCGCGCCTGCAAATATCCATGCCGGTGGACTGCGCTACCACGGAGCAGGATCGGTGGTGAGCCAGCTGAAGGAGGACAACCTGATGGAAGCGGTCGACATCCCGCAGCTTGAAACCTTTGCCGCAGCCACAATGTTTGCCCGTTCGGAGGGCATAATCCCGGCTCCGGAGTCGTCGCACGCCATCGCCGCTGCCATCCGCGAGGCAAAAAAAGCAAAAGAGGCAGGCGAAAGCAAGGTGATACTCTTCAACCTGTCGGGTCACGGACTTATCGATATGTCGGCATACGACCAGTATATTTCCGGCGACCTCGCCAACTATCAGGTGAGCGACGAGATGGTTAGACAGAACACTAAGGATTTGGAAAAGATTATCTGAGAGTAGAATAGTGGTGAATAATTGAATCGGGGACGCAGCGATGTGTCTCCGATTTTTTTTGTTGCTTTCTATTGTGTAAATATGACTAATTGGTTATATTTGCAGAGCGAAAGCTATAGGCGTCCGTATGAAAGAGATTAGAATTGTTTACAAGACACCACAATTTGAGGCATTTTATGCATCTTTGCCAGCAAAGGTGCAGACAAAATTTAAAGATGTGATAACGACAATTTATGATGTGTCAACAAAATTTGTCAAGCATCTTGAGAATACAGATTTGTATGAAATGAGGGTCTCGGTTGGTAATAATGAATATCGTACCATTTTGTTTGCCGTAGATAAATCAAATATAATAGAATCAACAAAGATTGTTCTTTTGAATGGCTTCCTGAAAAAATCAACAAAAGAATATCGGAAGCAAATAGAATTGGCACAATCTATATTAAAGGAGTTGGAACAATGAGAAAGTTGAATGAAGAAAAATTAGAGAAACTGCCAACGTTCAATCAGCAATTGGCTGATGAATACGGAAGACAAGACACACCGGCTCGTGATGAATTCCATGAGGAGGCGCTTTCATGGTATTACGGGCAAATATTGCGTAGCCGTAGGCAGGAACTGAGAATGACGCAGAAGCAACTTGCTGACAAATTGGGCAGAGAGCAGAGCTATATTGCAAGAGTGGAGCGAGGAAAGGTGGATGTGCAGCTGTCCAGTTTCCTTCGTATTGCCGCAGCCTTGGGAGTGCAGTTTGTTCCTACTGTGTCCAATGCTTTGCGATGAATTGTCAGTGGTTGAGAAGGCTGATTGAATCGGAGATGCAGCGATGTGTCTCCGATTTTTTTTGTTGTGAAATTATGTTTTAAAACATTTTTCTCTTTTTGGGTAAAAATTGTTTGAGAAATGCAAAAAAAAACATTAAAAATATTTGCTCGTTTCACATTTTTTTGCTCAATTTGCATTGGCTAAAACCATTTGAGCCGCAAAAGCCGTGGTTTAAATGGCTTGGCGGCACGAGATTGTTATGAGAAAAACCCTCACCGTAAAAAGTGGGAACAAACCAAATAAATTAATTATGCTTATGAAAAATCTAAGTGCAATGTTCGTGGCACTTTCACTTGCAGGAGCAACCCCGTTCATACCAATGGGGGGGGGTACAGCATATGCTCAGACTCAGGCTGGTGAAGTAACAGGAATTGTTTATGATTCCAATGGAGAGCCTCTTATAGGGGCGGTTGTATCGGTCAAAGGCACAAATCGTGGCGCGGCTACTGACGCCGACGGTAAATTCCGTCTGCAAGCCAAGCCAGGTCAGGTGCTTGTAGTGTCTTATGTGGGTGCCAAGACTCAGGAAGTGGCTGTTGGCGCTGCCCGTAGCTACACTGTGACATTGAAAAGCACAACCCAAAATCTGGACGAGGTGGTCGTAACCGCTCTCGGTATCAAGAAAGACAAAAAGTCGCTTGGCTACGCTGTCGACGATCTTAACGCCGACGAATTGATGAAAAACAAGTCAGCCAACGCCATCAACTCGCTTTCTGGTAAGATTGCCGGTGTCAACATTACGCAGACTTCAGGCGCTGCAGGTGCCGGTTCGCAAATCATTCTCCGTGGTGGTACATCATTGGAGCGCGACAACCAGCCTCTGTTTGTTGTTGACGGTGTGATTTATGACAACTCGACTTCCGTAGTCGGCAACTCTGCCTTCGACGGTACTTTGTCGACATCATCAACCAACTCAAACCGTGTGATGGATATCAACCCTGAGGATATCGAGAACATGTCAGTCCTCAAAGGTCCTGCCGCAGCCGCTCTTTATGGTTCGCGCGCATCTGCCGGTGTTGTGATCATCACTACTAAGAAAGGTAAAGAAGGACGCGTTGAGGTCAACCTCTCCGCTAAATATATCACTTCTTGGGTTAAGGATCTTCCTAAGACCCAGAACCGCTATCGCCGTGGTTTCATGAAAGACAACTACGATGAAGCAGGTAATTATGTAAGCACAACGTTCGACGATTTCGCATACAACTCTTGGGGAAGCAGAGTCGACGCCAACACTCCGATTTACGACAATATCGGCGACTTCTTCCAGAATAGCGGTGCTTGGGATACCAACTTGAGCATCTCCGGAGGTAGCAAGAACGGCAACTTCTTCTTGTCAGGCTCGTTCTACGATCAGGACGGTATCATCCCGACAACCGGCTACACCAAGACTACATTCCGCTTCAACGGCGAGCAGAAATTCAAGATGTTCACATTCGGTGCCAACGTGGCTTACTCACAGGCACGCACCGACAAGACCATCACTTCTGCAGCTCTTTATGGATCAAGCGGTTCGGGTACAATGTCAAGTCTTTACACATGGTCGCCTACAGACGACATGACGCATTATAAGAACGAAGACGGCACTCGTTACCGTATGTTTGGCGAGCGTCTTGACGTTGTCGATGAGAAGGACAACCCATACTGGATTCTCAACAACAACAAGATGAAAGACAACACCGAGCGCTTCACCGGCAACTTCTCAGTGAAAGCCGACATTACCGACTGGTGGTGGATTTCTTACCGCATGGGTATGGACTCTTATACTACTGAGAACACTAACCAAATCGGTGCCGGCGGTGTGTACAAGGAGGCTTGGCAGAAAGGTATGTTGAGCGAGAACTCTCTCCGTTACCAATACTTGTCGACCAACTTGATGACCAATTTCAACAAGCAGTTCGGCGACTTCAACCTCAACTTGATGCTCGGCACATCGACCGACGACACCAAGTCGGTTAGAAACTACCGCATGGCTTACAACTTCCAGGTTCCAGGTTTCTATTCGTTTGACAACGCTCTCGACACTGACCGCAACTTCAAGAACACGAAGAGCCGCAAGCGTCTTGTAGGCGTATTCGGCGAGTTCCGTGCTGACTGGAAGAACACAGTGTTTGCAACAGTTACAGGACGTAACGACTGGTCGTCAACTCTTCCTGTCGACAACCGTTCTTACTTCTATCCATCTGTCAGCGGTGCTTTCGCATTCACTCAGCTGCTTCAGGATCTTGACGTGATGAACAACGACATTCTTACATTCGGTAAGATTCGCGCATCTTGGGCTCGCGTAGGTAAGGACACCAACCCTTATGTAACCAACACTTACTTGTGGCCGGTAGGTACATTCCTTGGCGGTGTAACAGGTGTGGGCAACTCTTGGCAACGTGGTAACCCATATTTGAAACCTGAGATTACAGAGTCTACAGAGTTGGGTCTTGAACTCCGTTTCTTCAAGAACCGCTTGAAATTTGACTACGCTTACTACACCAACAACTCTTACAACCAGATTCTTACTCCTCGTTTGTCGAACGGTTCGGGTTACATCCTGTACTCAGTCAACGCCGGCGACGTTTACAACAAGGGTATGGAGTTGAGCATTAGCGGTACACCAATCCAAACTAAGGACTGGACATGGGAAACTGGTATCAACCTCTCAGGTAACCGCGGTACTGTAGGCAACCTTCTCGACGGCTGCGAAATCCTTTACGTGACAGACGTACAGGTAGGTAACGCAAAGGCTGCTTCGTTCAACGACGGTAACTTCATGGCAATCTCTGGTTCTCGCTGGACTCGCACAGCAGACGGCAAGGTAGTGCTTGACGCTAACGGTATGCCGACCAGCGATGGCGAAACCAAATATGAAATTGGTAACCGTGAGCCTAAGTTCCAGGGCGGTTGGAACAACACATTGACTTGGAAGAACTTTACGTTCAACATGCTTTGGGAATTCCGCGTAGGTGGACACGTTTACAACGGTACTCAGTATGCTATGACCGTAGCCGGAACAAGCAAATTGACAGAAAACCGCGACTATTTGAAGGTTAGCGGAGTTGTGCAAACAGGTGGTACAAAAGACAACCCAATCTACGAAGACCGTACATTTGAATTTGAGTCAGGCAAGACTTATCAATACAATGGTAAGACAACCAGCGGCGAGACTATTATCAATGGTTACTGGCAGACATACTATGCACGTGAGAGCGCAAACTTCATGAAGGAAGTCAACTCTCTCCGTCTGCGCACAATCTCACTCTCTTACGAGATGCCGAAGTCATTGCTTGCAAAATCTAAATTCATCCAGCGTGCAGTGTTCACAGCAACTGCCAACAACGTTCTTCTTTTCACCAACTATGACGGTGACCCAGAAGTGGCAGCGGCAGGTTCAGGTGTCGTAGGTTCTTCTTCAGTAGGTATCGACTACTGCGGTGTTCCTGCAACAGCAAGCTTCGCATTTGGTGTAAACTTGACATTCTAATTTCTTAAAACTTGACAACTATGAAATTATATAAATCATTAATTATCGGTGCTGCTTTGGCGTTGTCGGCAACTTCGTGCAACGACTGGCTCGACATCAACACCGACCCGAACTCTCCATCGGCGGAGAGCGTAGAGTATCAAACTCTGTTGCCATGGTGCCAGTTCTATATGAGCCACTGCTATATGAACACAGGCTGCAACGCATCTTACTATGCAGGCAACATAATCTCAGGCGGAAGCGCCCGCGACCAGGGCGCCGCTTTGTGGAACCTCGGCGCAAGCACACGCCGTGGCAACACTTACCAGTGGTTCTTCGTGGGCGTAGGCCCTAACCTTGGCAATATGTATAACAAGGCAATGGCTGCCGGCGCTTACCACTATGCTGCAGCATCCCGCTTGATCAAGGCATACGGCTTTATGGTCATGACCGATATTTTTGGTGAGATGCCTTATACACAAGCTTTCCAGGACTACAACTCTCCTAAGTTCGACACAGGCAAAACAATCTTTATGGGTTGCTTGGCTGATATCGACGAGGCTATCGAGCTGTTCCAAAAAGCACAATCATCGACAGCGCAGCCATTGGCTGTCGGCGACAGCTGGAACAACGGTGATGCCCAGAAATGGTTGAAATTCGCTTATCTTCTGAAGGCTCGTTGGTTGAACCACTTGAGCAAGAAGGCTGAAGGCTCTTGGCAAGACGGCAAGTATGACACACAGGCTATCCTTGACTGTCTCGCAAAGGCTCAGCAGAGCAATGCCGACAACACAGTTATCCGCCACACGGATACCAACGGCAACACTCACGACGTGCTTGGTTGGAACGAGACTGTTGACTATTCTACAGTTTACTCATGCGTTGGTATGAACTCGAACTACTATGTTTCGAAAACATACTTTGAGAACTTGACCAACTTCGATGGCAAGGGTATTGAAGACCCACGTGCCGACCGCTTCATCCCATGGCAGCGCAGTGGAAAATCTGTCGATACTCCTGTAGAGGCATTCGGTCAGAAAATCAAATGGACTGCTGACGGCAAGTGGCGTCGTTCTGTAGGTGTTGATATCACATCAAACATCTTCAGCAACTCTGGTCCGTTCCCGACTATCTGGGATAATGAAAAAAATCGTTGGTACTGCAAGACTGACAACGCTGAGCGTTGGGGCGACACCGTATTCGTACAGAGCAAATCGAGCAGCAAGGGATATTCAAAGAATGTAGACCTTCTGTGGCGTGGCAACGCTGGTAAAGACCAGTCGGCAATCAGCGGTATCTTCCAGGTTCGTCCGTCAAGCCCTACTTATCTTGGCACTTATTGGGAAGCCAACTTCATCAAGGCTGAGGTGCTGATGCGCAAGGGCGACAAGGCTGGTGCATTCGCTGCTTATCAGACTGCAGTGAAGGCTCACATGGAGGCTGTCAACGAACAGTTGAACACTTGGTGCACAGAAGACCCGACATTGAAGGACTGCCCGTCGTTCACTCCGATGAATCAAGCTGACATCGACGCTTACTGTGCTACAGGCGGCGCTCTCGGAACAGCCGGCGACATCACAATGGGTAAGATTATGACTCAAAAGCTCATGACCGAGTTGTTTATGATCGAGACTTGGAATGACTTCCGTCGCTTCGACTTCGATCCTAACATCTTCATGAACTGGAACAAGTCGTATGAGTACGAGCACAATCCAAAATATCTGACTTACTGTCCGCTGGGCAAGGGTCCACGCCGCTGGCAACCAGCAGGCATCGAAATCAGCTACAACTCCGACAACCTGAAGGCTATCGGCGCTGAGATTCCTGGTGCTTCTGAACTTACGGGCGAAGTTTGGTACAACTCAGATCAGATTTGCACACTTAATGTTTGGTGGGATTCAGACCAACCATAGTGTTTACGATTAAACATAGACTTTGAATTGGGGGCGCTGCCGGCAACGGTGGCGTCCCTTTTTTGGTACGCTCGGCATGAGCTTATTCTAATGGGTGCGTAGCCATCCGAAACAAGCCGGCTTGTTTCGGATGGCTCCTTGTAATGAGAGATTTTGCATCGGCTTGTTTTGGATGTATGAGCAAGACAGAATCGGCGAAATCGGAAAAAGAGCAGACGCTCCGCGACGATGGTCGGCGTGGCGATGGTTCTCGGCGTTTCTACAACCGCACTTCGGCGGTAGTTGCGCATGCCACCGGTGTCACGGGGTAGGCGAGCCAACCCCGTGCTAACATATTAAACTGCTCTTCGGCAGTTTTTTCTCGGTGAATGTCGCCTTTCAACTACAAAGAATCCCGCGAGTAATTTTCGGTTTTCGTGAAATAGTGGTAAATATGCGAACAGAGACGGAGTATATGATATATATCATTTGTAGATATGCCCCTATGCTATATATTTGTGCCAAAATTGTCGATTGGAAGCGGGGAAATGGCGAAAATGGAGGAAAAAACGAATTTTTTGGAAAAAAGTTGCCGGAAAATTTGTGGATTCAAAAAATAGTCGTACCTTTGCAACGCTTTCGGAAACAAACGGGTGTTTAGCTCAGCTGGTTCAGAGCATCTGCCTTACAAGCAGAGGGTCGGCGGTTCGAATCCGTCAACACCCACCTAGAGGAATCGACAGAAAAGTCGGTTCCTTTTTTTGTTTATCTACTAAACTATTTTATACTCGCGATGAGACCCAACTCAATCAAGACAATCCTAATGGCGGCGTCAGTGGCTTTGGCGTCGACAGCCGTGGCTCAGACCACCACGCTGACCCTTGACGATGCTGTGCGTATAGCCCTATCCGACAACCCGACGGTGAAGGTTGCCGACAGTGAAATCACCAAGCAGGAGTATGCCAAGAAAGGCACGCTCGCCAGCCTTATGCCAACCCTTGACTTCTCAGCCGGCTACAACCGCACGTTGAAGAAGCAAGTGATGTATATGGGCGACATGAAAGGATTCGGTGGCGGCTCTTCGGAAGGCACGGAGGGAGCGGAAGGCACGGAAGCCGCGTCGGCGATGCGCGACGGCATCAAGGTGGGAATGGACAATACGTGGTCGGCAGGCTTCGCGCTCTCGTTGCCACTTGTCAACGCCCAACTGTGGAAACAGCTGAGCATCTCTGCCGACGATGTTGAGCTTGCGGTGGAGAAGTCGCGACAGTCGCGCATCTCCATGGTGTCGCAGGTGAAGCAGGCATACTATGCCGTGATGCTCGCCGAGGCAAGCCGCGACGCACTCAAGGAAAACTATGACAACGCAAAGAAGAAATATGACGACATCAACCAGAAATACCAGCAGGGACTGTCGTCGGAATACGACCTTATCCGCGCCGACGTCGCGGTGAAAAATGTGGAGCCAAGTCTGTTTGACGCCGAAAATTCCATTGTGCTTGCCAAATGGCGCCTGAAAGCGCTTATCGGAGTGGATCTCGACATGAGCATCGATTGCACGGGGTCGCTCAACGACTATACCGACCGCCTTTATGACGGCTATATGAAGGTAGACACCACGATGCTTGCCCAAAACTCATCGTTGCGGCAAATCGACCTGCAGCAGCGGCAGCTGCTCAAGTCGCGCGACGTGGCGAAGTCCGCTTATTATCCGACGCTCAACCTGTCGTTCGCATACCAATGGAACGCGATGGCAAACGATTTCCGCTTCAAGGACTATCGTTGGAATCCGTATTCAACGCTCGGACTGTCGCTCAACATCCCGATTTTTTCCGGCGGACGCCGCTACAACTCGTTGAAGCAGACAAAAGTGCAGATTGACCAACTTGCCCTCACGCGCCTCGACACCGAGCGCAACCTGATGGTGGGCGTGCGCCAGAGCGTCGACAAGATGCGCACAGGCATACGCCAGTATGAGTCGGCATGCAAAAGTGTCGACCAGGCGCGCAAGGGCTACGACATCGCCGTGAAGCGCTACGACACCGGCGCCGGCACGCTGCTCGAGGTCAACGACTCGCAGCTGGCGCTCACACAGTCGCAACTCAACCGCAGCCAGGCGGTCTACTCATATCTTGTGGCGCAGGCGCAGCTTGACGAGACTCTCGGCACGGAATACACTTACGAAAAATAAAACAGAACCCCAATGAATATCAAGACACTCAACAAGATTGCCATGACAATGGCTGTCGCCATCGCCGCTACGGCATGCTCCGGCGGCGACAAAGCCAAAGAGGAAAAGAAAGCCGCCGACGGCACAATGAATGTGGAGGTGGCAAAAACAGACTACCGCGAGGTGGACCAGGTCAATTCGTTCACAGGCACCGTGGAAGCCAACGTGACAAACAACATCGCCCCGCAGTCGCCTATGCGCATACGCAAGGTGTATGTGGAGGTGGGACAGCACGTGTCGGCAGGACAGAAACTTGCCGATATGGATCCGGCAAACCTCGATCAGGTGCGCCTGCAGATGGAAAACAACCATCTTGAGTTCAAGCGTGTGGACGAGCTGTTTAAAATCGGCGGATGCTCAAAGTCGGAATGGGACACCAAAAAGATGGCATACGACATCTCGCGCCGCAACTATGAGAACCTTGCCGAGAACACGCGTCTCATCAGTCCCATCAGCGGCGTCGTGTCGCAGCGCAACTACGACAGCGGCGACATGTACAGCGGCGCCAGCCCGATTTTTGTGGTGGAGAAAATCCGCCCTGTCAAGATGAAGGTCAACGTCTCGGAGTCGCTCTTCACCAAGATAAAGAAAGGCATGAACGTAGACTTCACCCTCGATGTCTATGGCGACGAGGTGTTTACCGGCAAGGTCAATATCGTTTATCCGACCATTGACCCGTCGACCCGCACATTCACCGTCGAGCTTCTGATTGCCAATGCCGACGAGCGTGTGCGCCCGGGAATGTATGCCCGTGTCACCATCAATCACGGACGCGCCAAGCATGTTGTGGTGCCCGACCGCGCCGTGCAGAAACTTGTAGGCTCTGGCGACCGCTATGTGTATGTTGTCAAGGGCGACAAGGCAGAGTACCGCAAAGTGGAGCTCGGACAGCGTCTCGACACCGAATATGAAATCCTCAGCGGAGTGAATCCCGGCGAAACGGTTGTCGTGGCTGGGCAGTCGCGCCTGAAAAACGGCGCCAAAGTGAAGATTGTGAAGAAATAACAAAAGGATTGCCCTATGAGTATATATCAGACAGCCGTCAAGCGGCCAATCACAACAATCCTGATTTTCCTCGGCATCGCCATCTTCGGACTATTCTCGTTGACGCGGTTGAGCATCGACCTCTATCCCGACATCGAGACCAACTCCATCATGGTGATGACCACCTATTCAGGTGCGAGCGCGGAGGACATAGAAACCAATGTCACGCGTCCGCTGGAAAATATGCTTAACGGCGTGAGCGACTTGAAGCACATCACATCGCAGTCGAAGGAAAACATCTCCATCATCACGCTGACGTTTGAATACGGCATCGACATCGATGTGGCAACCAACGACGTGCGCGACAAGCTCGACCGCGTCACCACGCTCCCCGACGGAGCGCAGAAGCCTATTCTGTTCAAGTTCGGCACCGACGACATCCCTATCCTCATCCTTTCCGTGTCGGCAAAGGAGAGCATGACGGGATTGTATAAGATTCTCGACGACCAGGTGGCAACGCCGCTGGCACGCGTGTCGGGCGTTGGCTCGGTCTCGATTTCCGGTATCCCCGACCGTGAGATACAGGTGCTTTGCGACCCTTACAAACTCGATGCCTATGGCATTTCGATAGAGCAGATAAGCCAAGTGCTTGCCGCAGAGAATCTCAATGTGCCGGCGGGCACAATCGACATCGGCTCGAATGTCTACTCAATGCGTGTGCAGAAAGAGTTTGCCGACGTCAACGAGATGCTCGACCTCGTGGTGGGCACCTACAGCGGAACACCGGTCTATCTGCGCGACGTGGCGCATATCGACGACGCGCCGCAGGAGCGCGCCCAGGAGGCGTATACCAACGGCGAACTTGGCGGCATGATTATCGTTCAGAAGCAGTCGGGAGCCAACTCTGTCGAGATTTCCAAGGCTGTTAAAGCCCGTCTGTCGCAGATAGAGAAAAACCTTCCGAGCGACGTGCATATCGGCTTGATTGTCGACACGTCCGACTATATCATCAACACGATAGAATCGCTGAAGCACACCATCCTCATCACGATGCTCATTGTCAGCTTTGTGGTACTGTTGTTCCTCGGACGCTGGCGCGCCACGTTTGTGATTGTGCTCACAATCCCAATCTCGCTGCTTTCGGCGCTCATCTATCTGCTCGCCACCGGCAACACGATGAACATCATCTCGATGAGTGCGCTCTCGATAGCCATCGGTATGGTGGTCGACAACGCCATTGTGGTGCTTGAGAACATCACCACCCACATCGAGCGCGGCAGCCGTCCGCGCCAGGCGGCGATGTTTGCCACCAACGAGGTTGCAATCTCCGTAATCGCCTCCACGCTCACCACCATTGCCGTGTTCCTGCCGCTGACCATGATCAGCGGTATGGCAGGAATCATGTTCAAGCAGTTGGGATGGATGGTGACAATCATCCTGTCGGTATCGACCATCGGCGCCATCACACTGACACCTACGCTCTGCTCGTTGATGCTGCGTCTTGACAAGAAATACAACCTGTTCCAGAAAATGGTGTCAAACCCGTTTGACGCATTCCTGAAAAAGGTGACCGACGGCTATGCCGCGCTTCTCCGCACAGCCTTGCGCCATCGCTGGGCGACGCTTGCCATCATCGTAGGCTTGTTTGTCGCGTCGATAGTGGTGCTGATGCCGCATATAAAGACGGAGTTCTTCCCGCAGCAGGACAACTCGCGAATCGGCATCACCGTGAAGCTGCCAGCCGGCACGCGTCAGGAAACGACGCGCGCTCTTGGTTTCCGCATCTATGAGCAGCTGAAAAGCAACTGTCCGGAGGTGACTACGGTAAGTTTCTCAGAGGGACAGGCCGGCGAGGACAACATCTTCGGCAGTATGCAGGACAACGGCAACAACATCCTGCAATACAACATCAGCACCGTGCGCTCGACGGAGCGCGAGCGGTCGCTCAGCGAGATTTGCGATGCTATCCGCCACGACCTGAACCAGTATCCTGAAATCCGCACGTTCAACGTTGCCGCCGGTGGCGGTGGCGGTGGCGGCGGAATCGGCGGCGAGGCGGCGGTGGAGATCGAAATCTATGGCTACGACTTCACTACGTCCGACCGCATTGCCTCCGACGTGTCGGCAAAGATGCTCAGCGAGGACTGCTGCTCGCAGGTGAGCATCAGCCGCGACGAGTATACTCCCGAATACCGCGTCGACTTCGACCGCCAGAAGCTCGCCCTCAACGGACTTAACATGCAGACAGCCGCTTCCTATCTCCGCAACCGCGTGACAGGCAGCGCGCTGACAAACTATCGCGAGGACGGAGACGAATATAAAATTCGTGTGCGCTACGACAAAAAGTTCCGCCAGTCGGTTGAGGACATCGAGAACATAACCATCTACAACAGTCAAGGCAAGGGCATCAAAATACGCGACCTTGGCAAGGTGGTCGAGTCGCAGACACCGCCAACCATCGAGCGTCGCGACCGCGAGCGCGTAATCACGGTGAAATGCATCGTGGCCAAAGGCTACGCTCTCTCTGATGTGGTCAAGGCAGCCAACAAGGCGATGGGCGAGATAGACATGCCTGCCGACTTCACATGGCAGTTCGGCGGAACGTTTGAAGACCAGCAGGACACATTCACCGATATGATAATGCTCATGGCATTGATCATCGTACTCGTGTTCATCATCATGGCATCGCAGTTTGAGTCGTTGACCTATCCGTTTGTCATCATGTTCTCAATCCCGTTTGCGTTGACCGGCGTGCTGATGGGACTCTTTGTCACAGGCACACCGCTCAGCATCATGGCGATGCTCGGCTTGCTGATGCTTATCGGTATTGTGGTCAACAACGGTATTGTGCTTATCGACTATATCATGCTCTGCCGTGAGCGCGGCCTCGGTCTCGTCAACGCCATCGTGACCTCCGGACGCTCGCGTCTGCGCCCGATTCTTATGACCACCCTCACCACCGTCATCGGTATGATTCCTATGGCAGTGGGCAAGGGCGAAGGTTCCGAGATGTGGCGCGCCCTCGGTATGTCGGTGGCATGGGGATTGTCGTTCTCCACGCTCATCACCCTCATCATTATCCCGACGCTCTATAGCGTGTTTGCCCGCATCGGCATCAAGCGTGCACGCAAAAAAGAGTTGAAACCGTTAAAGAAATAAGACAATGAAAGCAGTATTTATAGCATACAACCAAGCGCACGAAGACGACGTGCTGACAGCGATGCGCGAACTCGACATCAAAGGATTCACCGGATGGCCGTCGCTCGTCGGGGCTGGACAGCGCGGCGGAGAGCCCCACCTCGGCAGCCATGCGTGGCCAACGCTCAACGGGGCGTTGCTCACCGTGATTGACGACAGCAAGGTGGACACGTTGCTCAACCAGCTGCGCGACATCGACGCGGCAAGCCCGCAGCTTGGACTGCGTGCCTTCACCTGGGCGGTGGAGCAGGCAATCTAAACGATTCAGAAAACAGCACGCTGAAAAGTGAACCAAAAAAAACGGCATTCCGGACGTTCAACGGCCGGAATGCCGTTCCGCTTTTACGTCACCGGAAAATGGCAATTGGTCACGGCATTGTTTTATATTTGTGCTTGCTAAGAGGGGATTGCCAAAAACAAATAAGATATGTTGCATAACATATCTGCGTTGTTTCACGTGTTCAAAAGATTACTTAATTTAGCAAAAAAATAAGTAACTTTATGAGGCTGCAGAAAATATCTATTTTTTACCTTGTTGCCTTTTTCGCTTTGCTGCCTTCAATAGGCAATATTTGGTCTGGCGAGAACTCTCTCGACCTCTACGACAGCCACGCCCGCTTCTACGACTCTATGATCGGCAGGACAACATCCCAAGACCCCCTTGCTGAAAAATATTACCACCTCAGTCCCTACCTCTGGTGCGCAGCCAACCCAATAAAATTCGGAGATAAAAATGGGAAACAACCTGTAAAATACATTGACGAAAATGGGATAAAACGTATTGATTGGTCTATAGTTGTTAGATTACAATATTGTATCACAAAACAAAGGATATTATGTTGAACAAAAAAAACAAAGTAAGTGAGACTATGATATGCAGATATATATATATCACCCTCACCTTGATAGTCGTATTGAACGTTATTGCTTTTCCTTGCCTTTCGTTATTCCCATTCCAATGGGCGTTAATATTAGGAGCATTATTTATTAATACCTTTACAAACAAAATGCCACTAAAATGCATCACAGTGATAATCATACTACTATCGTCAGTGGCGGTGTTCTTTATGGATAT
>ENA-UEOL01000809-UEOL01000809.1-human-gut-metagenome-genome-assembly--contig:-NODE-809-length-22173-cov-8.624955_pt1 | contig 22173 bp, 20 predicted proteins | sample MGYA00242884_ERZ507884 | MGnify/ENA primary metagenome ERZ507884 (study PRJEB26167, sample SAMN06115417) | human gut metagenome | host: Homo sapiens | place: China:Chongqing | collected 2015-03-06... | reverse complement strand
AGCTCAGTTGGTAGAGCAAAGGACTGAAAATCCTTGTGTCCCCGGTTCGATTCCTGGTGGCACCACTTTGAAGAAAAGCAAAAGACAGTAAAATCCTGATTTCCAAGCGAAATCAGGATTTTTTGTTTTCCCCCGGCACGCAAAAACGGCAAAATATTACCGTTTGAGGTGGAGCAAAAGGTGGAGATAAAAGGTGGAGCAAAAATCTCCACCGAATTAGAGCCTTTCTCACTGATTCAATAACTTTCTATGTCTATCTAATTTGACTCAAGCAGAATTCAGAAAACATATTGCAGACGCAGTTGCGATAGAAAAAAGTTTTTCTGATAAAAACTATTGCAGAAATTACCTACCCAAACGTAGCTTCCATTGATTTTTATTCCTAAATAACGATTCAAATAAAAATTTATTCCCAACGATAAATCTTTCTCTTCCCCTCCTAAAATACCAGAACGTTCATCATTCATATCTGTATAATTAAAACGAGCAACGAGTTCTATAGCCTGTGAAGTAACAGGACGTCCTGGAACAGCATACATAGTATCATACTCAAATTCGCGTCCTTTCAGCAAAATACCTCCTTGTATATATCCTCCATGCGCACGATAAGAGTTCTGTCCGGATGTACGATGCAAGCAATCGAAAAAATATTCAGACTGTATCATAAAACGTGGAGCTGTATAAAGAAACTCTATCACCCCTTTTAGCTCACTTCCCATATCTGGGATATCAGCCTCGAGCAAAGCAGCAGGAAACATCGACGTAACTCCGTCACTGCTTACACTCCCTATAGGAGATTCCTCTACATTTACCTGACTAGTACGATATGAAACAGCTCCTCCTACATGCAAAAGCCGCCCTTTGTCTTTTATTTTTCGGACTACACCTCGGGAGGTCGATACAAATGAATTTTTATGGCTTTCACCACCAAGCTTATTAATATCATTATTTGTATAAACACCCGTCGCCAAATAACAATGTTTATTATAATAATGATAGGTTATTCCGAACTTACGACTATCGGCAAAAGCCAATACAGAAGTAGCAGACTGATGAAAACGCAAATCTACAGTGCTGATCAACATATCCATTGAAAAAGGTTCATATCCATTCCCCAGTACCAATACACTATTCTTCAAATGATAATTCAGCATTAAATCCTTAATCGCGACCTTTCCACCTCCTAAACCAATATCTGCTTTTAACTCATACTTCCCATAAACAGCCTTGAATCCGACCCGAAAATCTTCTAGAGAATAATATCCTTGTGCCTGCTCTTTCCCATATCCAGAAACAGTAGCATCAAGTAAAGCTCGTGAACGAAATTTGATTTTCAATGAATCTTGTCCAAATAGGCTTATTCCTCCACATAAGAAATAAATGAGATAAACTATCAGTTGTTTCATATAGTTTCGGTAGCCATTAACTGTGGAAGAATATCTTCAATAGGGCTGACAAAGCCATAATCTGCAACATTGAAGATCGGAGCAGTACGATCGGGGTTGATAGCGATAATCTTTTTAGCCCCTGTTATAGCTGCTGTATGCTGAATCTGCCCACTAATACCAATTGCAATATACAAATCGGGAGATATAGTATGCCCCGTTTGTCCTACCTGCATACGAGCATCAATTAAGCCTGCTTCCACTGCTGCTCGAGAACCTGCAACAAGAGCTCCTAACTTTTTGGCCCAACAACGGATTTTATCAACAGTTTCCGTATTTTTAACTCCACGGCCAATACCAATTATTATTTTACTGTTCCCTAAAGATTCACCAGATGTAGCCTGTATTATCTCTTGCAGAACCCTTATTCTACCGTCCTTTTTAAATGTACTTAAATCATGACGTACAATTTCTCCGGTAAAAGAAGGGTTATATTGAAGTGGGCTCATTATTCCTGGACGCACAGAAGCCATCTGAGGACGGCAATCAGGCGTAACAATAGTAGCCATCAGATTCCCCCCAAACGCAGGTCGTATTTGATGAAGCAATTTACTCTTTGTATCAATCTCCAGTTCCGTACAATCGGCTGTAAGTCCTGTCTGTAAGAGAGCTGCAATACGAGCAGAAAGTCCCCGTCCAGAAGGAGTTGCTCCCACAAGTAAAATATCAGGATGATATTTGTGACATACCTCAACTACAACCTGAGCATAGTCTTCTTCAATAAAAGAAGCGAACATATTATCATCGACTAAATGTACACGTTTCGCTCCATAAGCTATTAACTCAGAAGCCAATGACGTAACCTGAGATCCAATAAGTATGGCTTCTACAGTTTGTCCCAGTCTGGAAGAAAGTTCGTTGGCCTTTCCCAATAATTCTTTAGTTACTGATGACAATTCATTGTTTTCTGTTTCAGCCAATACCCAGATACCGTTTGTGTCAGATGCAACAGAAAGATCCTTCTGCTTTTTTGAGGTATTCATCAACAGTGCACCAGACGGGCATGCCTGAACACAATTTCCACACAAACGGCAAGCATACGGATCTATTTCGGGAAAATCACTAAAATTTATGGCATTATAAGTACAAGCCTCAGCACATACTCCACAACTGGTACATATTTCTTTTTGCACTTGAAGTGCAAATGGTGTATTCTTACTCATAAAATCAATTATTAATATTATTACAGATAATTTGGGAAAGAGTTATCACATCAGTAATCCAACAAACCTTTTTATTACTTTGCGGAACTGTTGTTGACAATACTTTAGTTGGTGAAGCCTGTAATCCGACAGAGGAAGTATTCAAGCCCAAATCAGCTTCATCCCAATGGAGAATTTCCTGCTTCTGCGCTCTTCTCCATCCAGATAAAGTAGGATGATTTAATTCGCCATTTTCACGACTGACCATAATTGCACATGGAAAATCAACTTCCATATGTTGTTTTGCATTTCCAATGCATCTAAATAAACGAATATATTTATCAGTACAAGACTCAACATTCACCAACTGAGTAACTTGAGGTATATTTAAATGCCCTGCGACTTCAGGTCCCACCTGTGCTGTATCTCCATCTATGGCCATACGTCCGAAAAACAGAATATCATATTCTCCTATCTTACGAACAGCCGATGCCAAAACCAGACTGGTACACCAAGTATCGCTGCCGGCAAAAGCAGGTGAAGATAACAAAATGGCTCTATCTGCCCCCCGCTGAATCGCCTCACGTAATACAACTTCAGCCGACAAAGGTCCCATACTGACAGCTATAACTTCAGCTCCCGTACTACGGCGTAAATCAAGAGCAGCCTGCAAAGCATACAAATCATCAGGATTCACCTGACTGAGTGCTGAAGAGCGCTTAAGGGTTTTAGTTACCGGATCCATTTCTACCTTGGTAGACAAAGGTACTTGCTTTAAAAAGACAATATAGCGTTTCATAAATCTATTTTCTATAATTAATAAATATAATTATCAACCTCCCTTTTTATTGGAACGTGCATCAGCACAACGTTTTTGAAATTCTACACAAAATGGATCAATTTCGCCAAAACGCTCTGGAGCAAATAATGCAGCATTTACAAACGGAGTTACTCCCGTAATCAGCTCTGCCGCTAAACGTCCCATACCGCCTCCAGCTGCAACGCCTCCGCCACAACAACCTGTTACGGTAAATAAACCTTTATAGCGTTTTATTGCACCAATAATGAACATTGCATCAGGAACATAACAAGAAGGTCCTGCCATATAATGGGCAATTGGCAAATCATCAATATCCTTTAAATAACGTTTCAATAATGGAGCACATTCATCAAGTACAGTCCATTTGGCAGCTTTATTAAAGTCAAAATCTTCCAGTTTATCTGTCATAGTAGACGGATCGAAAGCCTGACATTGACTTTCACGAAGACCAATAATCAAGGCACCGACATCCGAGCGCGTAAAGGCACGAGCATCAGGAATAACTGTAAACGGATGCCCTGCCGGAAAGCGTTTATTGTCGATATCGGTTATCCAGAAATGACTGCGTACAGGAGTAAACGGTAAACCAACTTTCAATGGACGCATCAGCAAGTTAGCCCACGAACCTGCTGCATTGACAACAATCGGAGCATTTAATCTTTCGCCATTAACAAGTGACACACCACGAATTTCATCTTGTTCTACTATAATTTCTTTTACCTTACAATTAGGCTTAAGTTCTACTCCCAATTTTGCTGCAGCACGAGCATACCCAGAACACAATAAAGCTGAATCAATAAAAGCGTCAGTCGGCATATACAATGCAACGTCCACGGCATCAGACTCAATCCAGGGCAAAAGTTCCTTTACACGCTCTCTGCTTATACGTTCATTGGGAATGCCAAAACGAGTTGCAGCTTCTTCTAAAGCTTCTAATCCCTTGAGTGAAGAATCCGATGATGCAATTGTGACACTACCACATTGCTGCAGTTCAAGTGATTCATCCAGCAATACTTCTATCTCTTTAATACAATCGTACGTTTCTTGCACTAATTCCATAAGTGCAGGCTTTGTACGCGCCCTAGTAAGCAGACAAGCAGCACGTGCCGATGCCTGAGATGCAATTTCATTCCCGTCAAGAAGTAAAATTTTTCCAGCATTACGCTTGGATAGTTGATAAGCTGTTGCACAGCCTAACAATCCTCCTCCTATAATAATAATATCATAATTCTGTTCCATCACTTAAATGGTATTATATTGAGCATTTATATAAATATTATTTTTCGTATTCCTAACATTAAAAATTTTATTGTATTTCCTATAAATCAAGATACCTGCTATTGAGAACATAATCGTACAAGTAGCTCCTACAATGCATGCTATATGATTGAATAGTGCGAACCATTCGACTTCAACACTCAACAATTCTTTCGTAGACAGTAGTGTTACAGTTCCGAGATAACCAATAAAATCAATCATGGCAATAAAGAACCCTACATTTCCCTTGATACGGAAGCAAGCGATAAACCGATCAAAAAAGATGGTCTGGAATGTTAAATAGGCAATGTATAAAGACAAACTTTGAATAAACAACCAAACTATTGGATCCAAATCAAGTCTTTCATAATGGAAAGAAACATAAGTCATGGTCAAACAACCGGCAATAACCAGTGTCATCAGCCATAGCAAGGCTCTTATATTACTTCTGAAAAAGATAAACAAAGCAAAAATGCCAAGAATAATTAAAGTTACAATGGTATCAACACGGGCAAACATCCATGAAGACTGATTACTCATATCCAAAATATTTACCAAAAAGTCTTCCTTGATATCTCTCAGAACGAGCAGCATGAAGTTACCTATAAATAACAGTGATAAAATAGGAGCATATTTCTTAAATAAAGCTTTTCTTCCTTTACCATCCAATATTACACGTTCATTACGCAGAGCAATATCTTCAGCTGTAGGATGAGGTAATTTTTTCAACATATATCCCATAAAGACCAAAAGTGGAAGAGCAAAGCCTCCGATTACAGCTGGCATCCAAAACTGACTGATATTCATTTCATTCATCGCAAACAAGCCAAAACTCTTTGCCAATCCGGAACTAAATACCATGCTTACTCCAAGCAGACTTGCAAGAATGTCAGTAACTTTTCTTCCCTCAATAAAACTGAAAATAACTCCCCACATGCACCCCAGTGAAAGTCCATTTATGAACATGGCAATAACATTATAAGGAGCTTCAATTAATCCAAACGCAATCAATGCACATTCGGCTAATATAGCAGAACCGACAAAGAAACGGAAACGGTTTTCCTTGCGCAACTCGGAAATAATTTTTATTCCGAAAAATTTAGCAATGACATATCCCAATATTTGAATCGTAGTTACTGCTACTTTATAATCACTTCCTAAAAAGGTCAATCCTTCAAATGAAGCAGCCGTGTAAGGTTTACGTAAAGCATAAACCAGCGAATAAGAAAGTAAGGCTGCACCCCCGGCCCATAAGATCAGTAATAAATCTGATAATTGCTTGTTTTTCTTACATTGTTCCATATTGTTAGTTATTTAAAATCATTTTGTTTTCTGGAACAAAAGTATGCTGGGGAATAATCTGAAAGAATTAATTTATAATGTATAATGACAGGCTATTTTTTCAAGTTTATAATGTCATGTTTATATCAAAATTATGTTGTAGAAATGAAACATCTGACATACCATTGTAATAACTAAAGCTTATATTTGCTTTAAATAGCATAAATTATGGACAGATTAATCTTACTTTACGAACAAATGAAAAAGCTCCGCGAAACAGGAGTGAGAATGAAAGATATCTCAGAAGAAACAAATATTGCATCAAGTGTTCTATCATCACTGTATTCTTCTGTACTGCCCGTATATGTTAATCTCAGATCGAATGGAGAAGATCCTGAAAAATCTTTAGATCAAGCACTTCAACAAGTAAATAACGTATCAAAGCGTAAATTGCTAGGATGCCTGGATGCTTTATATGAAAAGGTATGCCATATTGATGCCCGATTTGTAAACACAAAAAATAACGGACGCCCATTTTTAGATGATATCGAAAAAGAAGCTGTCAAATATTTACCTAATGCCGGAGTATATACAGGACTTTATCTTGCATACAGCTCTTCTTCTTTTTCCGACGGACTAAAAGTAGAGCCTTACATGATTGCTTCTATAACAGACGGGGATACAATGCCTAAGGTATATTCACAAAGTATGTCTGGTGAATACTATACAGGAGTAGGATTATTCTCACCTTTTCAGATTGGATATTTAATGTTTAATGAACAAAAAAGATTACAGTTGGCACTAAAGGTAGTTTATCTTCAACTCCCAATTATTGAGTACCCAAACATTCTAAAAGGTATTTACCTGACCCATGATTACAACCGTAATCCAATAGCCCGACGTATACTTTTCATTCGTCAGGGAGATGAAATACCATTAGAGGAATTTGCCAACATGCGTACAGAAGTTATACCTAAAGCGCTTTTAAATAATGAGTTGATTGATTACTATAATTACACTTGTGAAGAAGGAGATGTCATAAAAAGCATGATGCTTGTTTCTCCGGAAAAAGACTTAAATGATTTGAAGCGTGAGAAAGAACTGCTCAAACTCTTCTGATACAATTCTATATGAAATAAAAAATCCCGGTTTCAAAAATATAATGAAACCGGGAGATAAGTAAAAAAAACAATTACTGCAATTGAAGTTCTTTTACTGCTTCTATCAGACGCTCAAAATCCGTGGGAAATACATCACCGATATTACCAATGCGGAATGTATCAGCCTGTGAAATTTTACCTGGATAAATAACAAAACCTTTTGCTTTCAGCTTTTGATAGAAATCTTTAAAGTTAAAATCAGCAGTAGGATAATAAAATGAAGTAATAACAGGAGACTGTTCTTGATCTGGCAACAATGTTTTAAAGCCAAGTGCACGCATACCATCTACCAAGACACGATGATTTTCACTATATCGGGCATAACGCGCTGCAATTCCTCCCTCCGCTGCTAATTCTTTTAATGCTTGCATAAAAGCACGCACAACATGAGTAGGTGAAGTAAAACGCCATTTTCCATGACCATTCTCCATTGTTTCCCACTGGTCGTATAGATCGAGTGAAAGTGAACGGGCAACCCCTTTACATTGTTTCAATAAAGAACGGCGTGCCAATATAAATCCAAATCCTGGAACTCCTTGAATACATTTGTTGGCACTACTGATCATAAAATCGACTCCTAATTTTGCCATATCAATAGGCACTCCTCCGAAACTGCTCATTGCATCAACAATCAAAATCTTATTATGTTTCTTTACAACAGAAGCAATAGCTTCAAGAGGATTTAACACGCCTGTAGTTGTTTCACAATGAACAACAGACACATGAGTGACTTCCGGATGCATATCCAAATAGTTGTCAATAGCTTCCGGATCAACAGCCTGTGTCTCATCAAATTTCATGACGTGATAATTCAGATGATAATAATCGGCAATTACTCCCATACGTTTTCCATAAGCTCCATTGGCAGCAACTAATAAATTATCTTCCGGACGGATAACTGAACCTAATGTAGCTTCTACACAAAAGCTTCCACTACCCTGCATCAGTACAGCTGTATAATCTTCTGGCTGGCTACTTGCCAGTTCTACCAGTTCTTTACGAATTACTTCAACAATACCAACGTTATAGTCTTCATCCCAAGTGCACCAGTCACTCATCATAGCTTCTTTTACTGTTTCACTTGTTGTTAAGGGGCCAGGGGTCAATAATAAATAAGGTCTCATATTGTGTATTCTTTATTATTCAAGTAAATCTTTCAGTCTATTATATCTCAATATTATTCATTAGCCATGCGAGTATTTATGCAATCGATTAATGCAGGTAATTCTTCAATAGATTCTACCACATAATGTGCTCCTGCTGCATACATACGTTCTCGAACTTCCATCATACGTTTCTTCAATTCTTCTGCTGGCATTTTCTGTACTTCATCTTCCGTCAGTCCAAGTTCGTTACTTCCTAAAATGACTCCAACTGTCCATACTCCAGCATTTAGCCCTTCTTTAATATCAGATATTGTATCTCCGTATTTCAAGACAGAAAAGCGAGAGGGAACTCCCAGATCACACATATTTTTATAAATCATATAAGGATAAGGACGACCAGCCGGTAAATTATCGGAAGTTACATAATTGTCCACACGGTAACCATTCTCTGCAGCAGCAGGAACTACTACATCCATCATTTCTTTAGTATATCCTGTAGTCGATCCAATTTTGATTCCACGGCAACGTAATGTATCAATAGTCTGTATTACTCCAGAAATGGGACCTGTATATTCACGTAAAGTAGCAAATAATAAACGTTGGAATTCAGTATATCTTCCCTGAACATCAGTTTCATTATATTTGCGTCCATATTTCTGGTAAAAAGCTTCTCCGATACGTTCCATTTGAAACAATGCACGTATGTGGTCAATCTTGGTCAGCCCCATCGGGCGGCGTGCTTCTTCTGCTGTAATGGATATTCCAATAGCATTAAAACTCTCAATAAAAGCAGATACAGGTGCAAAACATCCATAATCGACAGCAGTACCTGCCCAGTCCATAATTACACATTCAATTTTTTTCATATTGCAGTAGTTGTTAAATATATATTATTCTCTTTTTTTGAATTTTCGATCTCTATACTTTCTGTTTCATTAGAAACATTATTCGATAAATCTATGCTTTGCTTACGCTTTTTTGCCTGAATCATATAAACGAATGAACCCATAAAAGCAATACAGCATACAATCCCGATCCAGAAACTCATATGGTTATAGAACGATTGCCAATCAATATGAGAAGCATAGAATTCTTTGAATAACAATAAAGCTAACGTTCCCAGATATCCTACAAAATCAATTGTAATGATGAAAAAGCCTACATTTCCTCTAATCTTAAAACAAGCGATGAAACGTTCAAAGAAAATCGTTTGAAAACTGAGATAAGCCATATCCAAGCACAAGCTTTGTCCGAAAAGCCAGATTGTAGTCGGTAAATTGATATCGTGGAAATTTATTCCTAAAAAGGCTAATGTTCCCATTCCTAAAGTAGAAAGTATCAGTAATATACAAAGGACTTTCAAATGGTCGTAGGTAGTTGCCAGCAAAGCAAATGTTGCCAATAAAACTAAAGTTGCAATTGAATCAATCTGTGCAAATGCCCATGAAGATATAGTAGAAACATCTATAATGCAGACTATAAAATCTTCCTTTACATCACGCTGGATAGTTAACAGCAAATTTGCAGCAAAAAGCATAATCAATATAGGCATAAACTGCCGGAATAATTTCCATCGTTCTCTTCCGTTGAGGGTAACACGAACGGAACGTGAAGCAATATCTGCAGCTGTAGGTTTGGGAAAACGTGTCATCATCCAACCGGTAAAGCAAAGTAAGGGAAATGCAATAGCACCAATTAAGGCCGGCATCCAGAACTCACTTACATGAAGATCATGTAAAGCATAGAGGCCTAATGATTTTGCAACCCCTGAACTTAACGCCATACTTACTCCCATAATACTGGCAAGAATATCGGTAGTACGTCTTCCTTCAAGAAAGCTAAAAATAACTCCCCACATACAGCCCAAAGAAAGACCATTAAAAAATAATGCCACTATATTATAAGGAACAGGTAATAATCCAAAAACAATCAATGAAAGTTCCGAAAGAGCAGCAGAACCAATGATAAATTTCAAACGGCCTTCAGGTTTCAATTCTGAGATATACTTGATACCAAGTAATTTAGCACAAACATATCCTAATAACTGAATTATACTAACAGCTATTTTATAATCCATACCACAAACAAGAAGTCCATTAAATTCTGCTGCAGTAAAAGGCTTTCGAAGGGCATAGACTAATGAATAAGAAAGAAGTGCTGTTCCACCTGCCCAAAGAACAAAAAGCCAGTCAGGCATAGAATTCTTTTTTATCTCTTGTAACACCGGATTTGAAGTTTTCATTATTTCTATCTCATTTTGATTACGCTGCAAAAGTAGACTCCGGTTCAAAAGAAAAAAATGAATAAAACATGAATCATAAAGCTGTAATAATTCAGAAATATTCATGAAACGATTTCCTCATGATTCAGTAATACAGAAACAATAGAAATGAAACATATATGTAACATAAAAGCCGTATCTTTATTTTGTTTTATACAGATCAGTTCATATGGAAGATTTAAAAGAAATATACGAACGGATTTCCTTTTTAAGACAAAAAGGTATAAAAATGAAGGAAATGGCAGAACAAGCAGGAATTTCTCCCAGTGTTTTATCTGCCATTTACTCAACTGTACTTCCCGCATACTTAAAAAACACAGAAAAAGGAGAAAATGAGGATGAGGCTTTAAACAATGCATTAGTCTGGGTTAACAATGTTTCAAAAAAGAAGCTGTTAGGTTCACTTGCCAACCTGAAAAATTCTTTATTTGCAATGGAAATCATTCCTAAATCTCCTTCAGAGAACAAGATTAATCCCTTTCTGACACAACTGGAAAACAACATGCAAGAAACACTGAACCGTATTTCTTATTTCAGTGGGATTTACTTAAGTTATAGTATTTCTTCAGGAAGTCATAGCTTAAAAATAGAACCTTACTTAATAACACCAGCAGAAACAGGATGTTATGCAGAAGTTGGCCACAATAACGCTTATGGAGTAACACATTGGGGAGTAGTCATGATGAACGGTATGAATCACCTATACCTTACGTTCAATGAGAACCAGCCTCCTCAATTAGCTTTATATCATATCTGCTTAAAGTTACCCATGTATGATCACCCTCCACTTTTACGGGGTATTTATACTTGCTTTGATTACAATTATAATCCTGTAGCACGACGCATTCTTTTTGTAAAATACTCAGACAGCATTGCTCGCGATGAATTTATGAAATTAAAAGGAGAATTAAAAGCTTATGAAGTTTTAAACGAAAAAGAACAAGCTTACTACAATTATACTTGCCAACCTGGAGATATTATTCGCATGTGCAATATTCCTTCTCCCCACATGACAGAAGAAGATTTAACCATCGAGAAAAAAATACTATCTCTCTGAAATATTTATTTGTGATTTATATATTCGAATACAAGACTTTGCACATACCCAAAAGAAGTAACATTTTGACTTCTCCACCTTTTGCTCCACCTCGAACGGTAATATTTTGCCGTTTTTGCGTGTTTGGGAAAAACAAAAAAATCCTGATTTCGATTGAAAATCAGGATTTTACTGTCTTTTGTTCTTCTTTAAAGTGGTGCCACCAGGAATCGAATAATACTATTCAAAGTCCTAATTTGCAACACTTTAATATCTTTGGAAAAATCCCCGAACCACTGAATCAGCCATATGCCAAATTCACTAATTTTCGATAGATTCTCGTTACTCATCCTTTGACTTTACAAAGGTAAGTGTTCGGTTCTATTCCTCCAAATGTTTATATAATTATTTAGAGTAGTTACAAGTTATTTGCATGAAGTTTAGTTTTTGATTATTAGTGATTTAAGAAATGTCATTCAAATGCTAATACTTTGTTTCTTTCCAATATTTCTATAATGTCCTGTTCCTTATATAGAATCTTTCCACCTATTCTGTAATAGGGCAATTTACCATTCATTCTATATTCAATGAGTGTTCTTTTTGTAATTTTGAGAACTTTAGATAACTCCTGTTCTGTAATATAGCGGTTCCCGTCCAATATAGGTCTGTAGATTAAAGAGTTTGTATCCAACATTTTGGATATACTTTCCATGACTTCAATAAATCTTTTAACCTCATTACTATCCTTATTCAATACCATCTGTCCCATTTCCATTATTAGTATGTGTTTTGAGGTTCTTCTTCATATAGTTTAGAATATCTTCTTTATTGTAATATACTTTTCTGTCTATACGACTGAAAGGGATTAGCCCTTTCTGCCTTAGAGACAATAGTTTTCTGTCTGATATATTCATAAGAATACATACATCCTGATTATCCAACCATTCATTCAGTTCAGATTTGGAAAAGTTCAATCCTTTCAATTGTTTTTCTATTTTGAACAAGATGTTGTTCATTTCCATAAATGCGCCGGCTTCTATGTTCACTATCTCCATAATCATTAGTTTAAGTTGTTGGGTAAAAATAGAATAGAAGGCTGTGGAATACAAGAGATTATCATCAAAGTTCATAATATGACATCAGATGTCATAGCGAAGCCACAGGACTATGCAGATCAGAGGGAGTTGAAATCCCTGTCTTATTTCGGGATTCTATAAGCAGACTATGTTTTGTTATTTGGGAAAGTGTATTTTCACAGCATTTGTGAGGCCATATATGGAATATAAGGATAGCCTCCTTTGGTTTTACGGCTATGCGTCACGTCGGTCGCAGTTAATCCCTGTAATCTTTCCTTTAATTCTAATCCGTTTGCCGCCGCATTCTTTTTCAGGTGAATTTTCATGGCGATAGCCATAAAGAAAATTCTCCTGAAAAAAGAAATAAATGCGGCTGGCAAATCAGGATTGGGATTTATCTTTGGTAGAAGGGATAACTATTAAAAATTTTGATTTTATTATATGTAAAACTATTCTTCTAGGTTGTATGACTTCAGGAAATTTTTATTGTTCTTACTTTTAGAGGTTTGTTATTATAAAATTAGTATACATATGCCCCATTATGAGAATGTTCCATTTGAAGTGCCAAAGGGATGGGTGTGGACGACGATTGAAGAAATATGCTTAAAGATAGGTTCCGGTAGTACACCAAAAGGAAGTAACTATTCTGTGAAAGGGATTCCTTTTTTCCGATCGCAAAATGTATATAATGACAGGCTTGTTTATGATGACATCAAATATATTTCCGAAGAAGTTCATCAGAAGATGAAAGGTACGGAAGTTCTTGCTAACGATTTGTTGTTGAATATTACTGGAGGTTCATTGGGAAGATGTGCCGTGGTTCCTGCTGATTTTAATTGTGGCAATGTCAGTCAACACGTTTGTATTATGCGTTCTGTTTTAGTTGAACCTGAATATTTCCATGCGTTAGTTTTATCTTCATACTTTGCTAAATCTATGAAGATTACGGGTAGTGGTCGTGAAGGTTTACCAAAATACAATTTAGAACAGATGGGTTTTCCTTTGCCACCTTTAACTGAACAGCAACGCATAGTTACCGAGATTGAACATTGGTTTGCTTTACTAGGCCAAATAGAAAAGGGAAAATTAGACTTACAAAACATAATCAAGCAAACCAAAAGCAAAGTTCTTGACATCGCCATTCACGGTAAACTCGTACCACAAGATCCGAACGAAGAACCAGCTATCGAACTATTGAAACGCATAAATCCTGACTTCACACCTTGTGATAACGGACATTATACGCAGTTACCTTTTGAAGTACCTCAAAATTGGAGTTGGACAACACTTGGAAAAATTGGCAAATGGCAGTCGGGTAGTACACCAAATAGGCTGAATAAGGATTATTATAATGGGAATATTCCTTGGCTAAAAACAGGAGATTTAAATGATGGATATATTACACATATTCCCGAATATATAACAGAAAAAGCCTTGAATGAAACTTCTGTGAAACTAAATCCTACTGGTAGTGTGTTAATTGCTATGTATGGAGCGACAATAGGAAAGATTGGAATATTAACATTTCCTGCTACAACAAATCAAGCCTGTTGTGCTTGTGAAGTCTTTAATGGGATAGACAGAGAGTTTATATTTCTCTTTTTATTATCCCATAGGGAAGAGTTTATAAAAATGGGAGGTGGTGGAGCACAGCCAAATATATCCAAAGAAAAAATAATAAACACCTATATTCCTTTGCCGCCATTTACGGAACAAAAAAGAATTATAAATGTGGTTAATAAGATATTTGCTCAATTAGATGCAATAATGGAGAGTTTATAGACTCTCCATTATTGCATCAAGATGTTTAAACATAATATTTATAGCTTCTACAATCTTCTTCTGTTGATTATAAGGAGGTATAGGTACTTCTATTGCCTTGAATAGTTTTTTGTTAAGATGCGGAATTGCAGAACCTACCTTATTCTCTCGTAGGGTCTTGCGATGCAAGCTTATTACTTGTAAGACATAATCAGCATTCATTTCATCTGTTATAGATAGCTGCTTAAATGTGCTACCTTGATAGCCATCTATTGGAGTTCTGAATACTTCTCCCGAATTTTCGCCATCAACCAATATCAAAAGAGAATTTGCCGGAATGTATTTGCCTGCCATTAACTTCTTAGCATCACGCTCACCGCGCAAATATTTAACATCAAGATTAATTCTTTCAATGCCACTTTGCTTTTCTCCATCAATTAAATTGCATAAGGTTTGCATAGATACAATTTGCCATCCTTCGGGTAACTGCGTATAATGTCCGATACGTTCTGCTATATTGTTACTGTATTCATTATAAATCAATATAATATGGTAACAAAATTCAAAAATTATTTGGCAAAAACTAATCTTGCCAAGAACACCGTCACCTCTTATGTGTGGACGGTGCAGTATTTCTTCAACCATTATGGAGAAGTGAATAAAAAGAACCTTTTGGCATACAAGGGGTATTTGGTAGAGAACTTCAAACCGCAGACAGTGAACCTGAGATTGCAAGGTATCAATAAGTTCTTGGAGTTTACGAAACAAGAAAAACTAAAAGTAAAGTTCGTAAAGGTGCAACAAAAGAACTTCTTGGAAAATGTAATCAGCGATGCCGATTATAAATTTCTCAAAGCACGGCTTAAAGCAGATGGATACGAAGAGTGGTATTTCATCGTGTGGTTCATGGCTGCGACTGGATCACGTGTTAGTGAGTTGCTCCACATTAAAGCGGAACACATCAAAGTGGGCTATCTTGATTTGTATAGTAAAGGCGGAAAGATTCGACGACTATACATCCCCAAGAATTTACGGACAGAAGCAGAAAAATGGTTGAAAAGTCAAGGCTTGACATCAGGCTATATCTTCCTGAACCGTTTCGGACAGCGTATTACTACTCGTGGAATCGCTTCCCAACTCAAGCATTTTGCCGAAAAATACGGAATGAATAAGGAGGTGGTTTATCCTCATTCATTCCGTCATCGTTTTGCCAAGAACTTCCTTGACCGCTTTAACGACCTTGCTTTACTTGCCGACCTCATGGGGCATGAAAGCATAGAAACCACTCGTATCTATCTTCGTAGAACTGCCAGCGAACAGCAGAAGATTGTGGACAAGGTTGTAAATTGGTAAGTCCATCTCCTTAGAGGCTAGCCCTACGCCTCTAAGGAATTTTCTATATAGTCAAGTTGCTCAAATAATTTTTCAATTTTTGCGACTATGCGTTGCTGTTCTGCAAGGGGAGGAACCGGAAATATCGTATCTGCAACTTTATCAGAATTTAGATTTGTAACGACTCCACCACTTGCAACATTAGTAAATTGTTCGAAAGCAAAAGAAGATGAAAGTAGATGGTACAAGAAGTCTGATGTATACACTTCTCCAATTGGAGAGATAACCAACCAACCGTCATGTATACAACCATCCACATTTAATATATATGGTCGACCAAAGCTCATTGAATTTGTCAAAAGAAAATCTCCTTTATGGACAAATCTTGATTTTTTCATACCTTCAGGACGGATTTTTTCTTTTACTGAGTCAATATACTTTCCTTCCCTTGTTGTGTCGCCAATCTTAATCCAGTTGATTCCATTTTTATCATCGGTTAGGTAATCTTTTATTGGTCGAGGAGAACCACCTCTGGCTATATTGTTTATATCTCCCAACCTACTCCAACACCATGAGTTTGGTATCTCAAACGGTCTCTTCCCATACTGTCCGTTATCACAAGTGATTTCTGCCTTCGGATTGATACGCTTTAGCAACTCAGAAGCGGGTTCTTCATTTAGGTCTTGCTGTACAAGTTTACCTTGAATAGCGAGATCAAGAATTTTATTCTTTGCCTGTTTTATGATAGCCTGTAGGTCATATTTGTTTTCTTCTACTTTGTCTATCAAAGTAAACAAATGTTCCATTTCTATAATGATACGCTGTTGCTCTGAGAATGGAGGAAGTGGTATTTGTAAAGATAACAATAACTCTCGTTTCAATCCAGGTATTAATCCATTGGCTTTTGATATTATATCTTCTATGTTATGCTTTACAACGGCTTTTATGTATTTAATATTGATATAATTTGTATATGCCCTTACCGCTTGTATCTGACGAGCTATATGAGCTGTGCCAATATTGTTAATAGCCATCTTTCCAACACCAGCACCTTTACATACTACGAGTAAATCGTTTATATATGAAAAAACTGAGGGGAATTCTGTCCATCTATTTATAACTAGTTGTTCATTTTCAATATTGCTGGCTCCAATAATATAAGGAACACCTGAAACATTATTATTATATTTTTCTGGTGGAAAATCTTGCCCAGAAACAAGTTCTAAAATTTCCTCTACAGTCGTCCAAATCCAATTATCCGGCACATTAAATGGCACATTCTCATAATGGGGCGTATCAGAAGTTTTAGCTGTTTTTTTACTACGCTTTATTTTTCCCTCTTTTATTAAACGTTCTTTCTCTGCTTTAATGCGTTCAAGTAATACGGATGCAGGTTCATCATTCGGATCTTGAGGAACAAGTTTACCACGAATGGCAAGGTCTAGTATTTTTTGACGTAATTTCTTTGTATCCATTTGGATTAGTCTTTGTTTAAGAATAGATTGCAAAACTCATTCAGTTGCTGCTGCATGCGTTCCTGTGGAATGAGAATACGCTTGTATTCAGCAATCATGGTAGGACTCATGCTTCTGCTCATGGCATATTCTACTACTACCTGGTCTGCTTCTGGGCAGAGAATAATACCGATAGACGGATTCTCGTTAGAACGTTTTACATCTCGGTCAAGTGCTTCCAAATAAAATTCCAACTGTCCAAGGTCGCGAGGATGAAACTTTGTCTTTTTCAATTCCACAGCAACTAATGCCTGTAAGCCACGATGAAAGAATAATAGATCTGCCTTGAATGTAGATGTTCCTATATTAAGACGATATTCCTGATCCATGAATATAAAGTCCTTTCCCAGTTCAAGAATAAACTGTTTCATGTGTTCTACTAAACTACTTCTTAGCTTTGATTCACTATGCTTTTTAGGCAAATTAAGAAAATCAACAAATAGAGTATCTTTGAACATTATTGGTGCATTAGGATATGTTTCAAGCAATCCTTTTGACATATTATCCTTATTACCTAATAACCCGGCATAAGTCTGATTAGAAATACAACGCTGAAGTTCTCGTTTTACTAAATGCTCTTTATTGGCATAGAGTATATAAAACAAACGTTCTTCATTACTTTTGCATCGGCATAATATTTCTATATGATTAGTCAAACTCGTTAACTCCAATATCTTAGGCATTTGTCCAATTGCTGGCTGGACAAATTGTGTAGCCAACGGTTGCACAATTACAGTAGTTTCCTGTGTATGATTTCTTGCTTCAATTTGTCCAGTTATTGGCTGGACAAATTCAGAGTTCAGATATTTTACTATTGTTGTATAAAATGTTTCAGAAGAGTATTCTTCATAAAACAACACCATATTATAAATATTGCTTCTTCCAAAACCTTTGATGTCAGGGCGTTGGGAACGTATATATTCAGACAGTTGCGAAACGACCTTACTTCCCCATTCTTCGCTTTTCAGTTTAGCAGATACATATCCGCCTACATGCCATGCTGTGAGTAGCAGCTCTTCATTGACGGCTTTTGAAGCATTACTTTTATGTTGGAGAATAATATCTATGATTTCTCCGAATTGTTGTTCTATTGATTTTGCGATATCATTATTCTTCATACGCTTAATCTTCATTTATGTTTGCAAGCAGCTTCTCAAGTTCTGCAACAGCTGAGCTAATAGTTTTACTTTTCTCTTTTATGTCAGCCATCAATTCAGCCAAGGAGCGGTCATCAGACTCTCCTCCTTGTTTTATCCAGGTTATATCAAGGCTTGTCTTGTCACGAGTGAGAATATCATCTACCGGATATTTACGCCAACGCCCTTGAGGATTGTTTTCTGCATCATATGACTCTTTGCGTCCTTCTAAATTTCCTGCATTATAGCATGTAACAAAATCATCCAAATGATGTCTCTCTAATTTATTAGTAGCAAGCGTATGTTTGATATCAGTACGATAATCATAGAACCAAATCTCTTTTGTCGGTTGACCTTTGGAAAAGAACAATACATTTGCTTTTACGCCTTGTGCATAGAAAATACCTGTAGGCAAACGAAGTATCGTGTGTAAGTTGAAGTCTGAGAGTAACTTCTTGCGAATTGTTTCTCCAGCACCACCTTCAAAAAGGACATTGTCTGGTAATACTACGGCTGCACGACCTCCGGTTTTGAGCATCAGCATCATGTGTTGAAGAAAGTTCAACTGATTGTTCTTCGTTTCTACATAGAAATCCGGGCGGTTAATATCCACAGAACCTGCTGGACGAGTACCGAAAGGAGGATTGGCAAGTATTACATCTACAAGGGAGGATGGCTCTTTCTCCAAAGAATCCTCACAAACAATCGGACTCCGGTCTGTTCCTACACCATGCAAATATAGATTCATGGAAGCTAGCGTTACGACCAATGGTGTGTTATCTACGCCATGCAGTGCCTTGTTACGCAAGAAATCACGTTTTTCTTTACTGGCAGACTGTTCTTTCATGTAATCATATGCAGTCAAGAGAAAACCTCCGGTGCCGCAGGCCGGGTCACAAACCGTTTCTCCAATTTGTGGGGCTATGCAATCTACCATTGCTTTGATGAGCGGGCGTGGAGTAAAGTACTGACCGGCACCACTTTTCTTATCCTGTCCATTCTTCTCAAGGATGCTTTCGTAGATAGCACCTTTCACGTCTCCATCCATGATCAGCCATTGTTCCTCATCAATCATGGTAATGACTTTTTTCAAATAGACTGGCTTGTCAATCTTGTTTTGTGCTTTTGTATAAATTGTGCCGATAAGGTTTTCCTGTTCACTCAGTTGTTTCAGAGTATCTTCGTATTGCTTTACTAAATCTAGACCGTCAAGAGATATTAAATCACTCCATTGATAACCAGATGGTATTGCTGATTCTTCTCCAAACATTTCTACATTCTCTGCGTCCATCTTTAAAAATAGAAGATAGGTGAGCTGTGTAATATAATCTGTAAAACCGATACCTTGCCCGGCAAGAGTCGTTGCCAGATTCCAAACTTTTTTGGTGAGAGATTGCTCTGTTGTATTATTTGTTGCCATATTTTTAATCAAAACTTTTATGCTCTATTATAAGCATGTCATCTAATGTGACCTTATAAGTATTTATTTCAGTTACGTAATAGAATGGATATTGCGATTTGCCTTCTTTTGAGACATCAATAAAACAATTCCACGAGGAAACCTTTGGAGAAGGAGCTCCCGGATCAAGACAGAAAATTTTAGTTATGACATCCTCCTCATCGCGTTCTATTCCTATGGCTAATAAAGCATGCGCACCACCATTGAATTCTGTTGAGATTATTACAGGGGTATTTTGATCTACGAATTGTTCTATTAATTCAATCCTATCATCATTAGTTCTTGGTCTTTTGTGTATTGCTCTAATCTCAAATGGCTGTTCGTTGATTTCACGTGCTAATGCTGTATAGTTATAACCATTTTGGACAAATCCTTGCTCATAGAAAAAATGATATAAGAATTTGCCTTTGGGAGTACGCCTATCGGGAAATTTATATAGTTGAATATCTTGCTCTTCAATCATCCCTTGGCATAGCATAGCCATTATGAGTGAATAAATAGAACATGCTCCATCTAAATCACCTTGTTGTTTATGTATATTGACCCATTTTCCATTTGCATCTTTTGTTTGCAAACCTATTCTATTCAATCGTATACTATCTATTATTTGTATGGTTGCCATTATTATGCTGCTTTTCTTAAAACCACAAATGTGTATAGAGACTGTAAAGCTTCGTTTGCTTTCTGCATATTGCCAAAAGCACGAATCATTTGTGCTGCCTGAGTTGCATCATCTTCACGAATCTCTTTGATCGTACAAGCTCCGTTGGAAGCAATATAATCTACAATACGACTGATAACTTCACGTTGTTTATCTGTTATTTCGCGCTGATTTTGTCCTAACCATAGATTAAAATACTGTTTAGAGGTAGAAACTACACTATCTAATCGTTCTATTTGGTGTAAAGCAAAACGTACAAGCTGTATGATATTAGTCAAAGCATCGCTTTCTTCTTTTGTAGAAGAACGTCGAACACTGTTTGGATTCAGAATGGCATATGAATTCCACAATTGTTTGGAAGTAAAATGATTGTTAGCCATCTTGAGTTTGTTTTCCAAATCTTTTAGCATTGAATAGGTAATTGGCTCGCCTTCATTATTATAAATTATACGTAGAGCCTCTATTTCATCACAATGTTCTTTGCAGAAATCTTCAAAGGCTTCTGTTGTACTTTTAGCTTCTTCTATTGAAAAACCTTTAGATATAAGTGTGTCCTCACCAGGCATCAGCGTGTTGACAAACCCGGCAGCAAGAATGAGCAGATACCTGCGCGCATTTGCGTGATTTACAAGCGGAGCTACTAAACCTTTCCGTTCGTTATTAGGCTCTTTGGTACTTATGAATGGCGGCAGGGTATTGTTTTCAAATGCTTCGTAAATCCTTGAAGCAAGTTCTTTCATGTCGTCATTAGCCAAACGTACGAACTCATTCCGCTGTGAATTATCTGCTTTGTTGTATATTCTGGAAAGTGTTGCAGCAAGACGTTTCAGATGCTCATCAGGAAGGTAACCATGGGTAATCTGTTCCAACAGCTCTTTAAGAGTGATAATCTTTGTAGTAGGCTCATCGGTTATCGTAGGTATTGTTTTTTCGTGTTCAGTAACACCTACGGCATCAATCAAATAGAAACAGTCTTTGCTGAACGCATTTGGGGTGACATTTCGTAACTGCTCATCTCCAATTGTGCGTACACCACGTCCTTTCATCTGTATATAGAGCGGTAAAGATTCTACATCACGCATGAAAACCAATACTTCAAGAGGCTTAACATCTGTACCAGTTGCTACCAATGTACAAGTTACGGCAATTCTGAAATCCTTGTCATTCCGGAACTGACGTATCAATTCATTACTATCGCCCGCAGAATAAGTTATTTTTTGTACAAAACGGTCATCTGTACGTCCAAATACCTCTTTAGCTATCTGTACGATATTGCTGGCATGAGTCTCATTTAGAGCAAATATCAAAGTCTTTGGCAGATAGTCAAAATTGGCATCCCGCTGTGGATCATTAAATAACTCCGTATAGACTACATCACGATAAGTAGACAGAATAAGTTTTATTTGCGCAGGATTAATGACACTTCTGTTTAGCTCTTTATTGGTATATGTTTTCGTTTCTTTATTGGAAATGGTTTTTACATCTCCGGTATATCGTGTTTCTTCTTTGATTTTTTCTCCTTCTAATATAGCACCGCCATTTTCTGTAACCTGAGTTTTGATTCGATATACACGGCAATCTACATTTACACCATCAACGATACTTTTTTCCAATGTGTAGTTGACTATACGATTATTGTTAAAGAATGCCATTGTTTCAGGAATTGGTGTGGCTGTCAATCCAACAAGTCTGGCTGTATCAAAATA
>ENA-UEOL01000778-UEOL01000778.1-human-gut-metagenome-genome-assembly--contig:-NODE-778-length-22782-cov-36.232196_pt1 | contig 22782 bp, 13 predicted proteins | sample MGYA00242884_ERZ507884 | MGnify/ENA primary metagenome ERZ507884 (study PRJEB26167, sample SAMN06115417) | human gut metagenome | host: Homo sapiens | place: China:Chongqing | collected 2015-03-06... | reverse complement strand
TAAATGAATCTCTTTAACTAATGCTTTTGCTAGATTTTTAGGAGTATCTCCAAAAATTTCTATTAAAACTTTTTCTCCTTTTTGTACTCTACAAGAGTGAGAAACAAGATTTTTTGCTAATTTTAATATTCTACTATCCACAGTATTCACCTCATAATAGTTTTTTCAATTATAGCATAGAATATTGAAAAATAGAATAGAAGAGAAAAATAAAATTGAAGATTACATAATTAAAAAATTTAAAATAACTTAAGTTGAATTAAAAATAAGAAGATAGGAAAATTATTTTGATTAGGATAAAAAAAAGCCACTCAATAATTTGAGTGGTTGATTGCAAATGGCTGGGGTGGCTGGATTCGAACCAACGCATGACGGAGTCAAAGTCCGTTGCCTTACCGCTTGGCGACACCCCAACAATATATTTATATTATCATATTTATTTAAAAAAGTCAATTTATCTTTTTATTTGACTTTATATTTCTTTTTAAAGCTTGGCAAGTTCCTATCCTCCCAGGAGGCTTCCCTCCAAGTACTTTCAGCGTTTACGGGCTTAACTTCCAGGTTCGGAATGTTTCTGGGTGTACCCCCGTAGCTCTTCTCACCAAGCATTATTAACTTCTTTTAATGTAGCACAGATTTCTTTCACTCATCTGTGTCTCATTTAATATAATCGTAACTTTGTTACTCTTTATTTAATGGAACATTCAAAACTATATAGTAATATCAGGTAACGCTGATTCCTTTCAGTCATCTGCGTCTAAATAATCATAGTCGTAACTTCGTTACTTCTTGATTATTTGAAGGTTAAAACTTCGACTTATTAGTATTGGTCAGCTAAAGGCCTCACAGCCCTTACACCCCCAACCTATCTACCTCCTAGGCTCGAAGGAGTCTTAAAGAATACTTATCTTGAAGTCAGTTTCCCGCTTAGATGCTTTCAGCGGTTATCTGTTCCAAACGTGACTACCCAGCTGTGCCACTGGCGTGACAACTGGTACATCAGAGGTTTGTCCATCCCGGTCCTCTCGTACTAAGGACAGATCTTCTCAATATTCTAACGCCTACAGTGGATAGGGACCGAACTGTCTCACGACGTTCTGAACCCAGCTCACGTACCGCTTTAATGGGCGAACAGCCCAACCCTTGGGACCTTCTCCAGCCCCAGGATGCGATGAGCCGACATCGAGGTGCCAAACCCTACCGTCGATATGGACTCTCGGGTAGGATCAGCCTGTTATCCCCAGGGTAGCTTTTATCCGTTGAGCGACGATCCTTCCATTCGGAATCGCCGGATCACTATGTCCTGCTTTCGCACCTGCTCGACCCGTCAGTCTCGCAGTCAAGCTCTCTTATGCCATTGCACTCTGCGGTTGATTTCCATCCAACCTGAGAGAACCTTTGAACGCCTCCGTTACTCTTTCGGAGGCGACCGCCCCAGTCAAACTGCCCACCTAGCACTGTCTCCGTGGCTCCAAACCACAGATTAGAATTTCAACATTGAATGGTTGGTATTCCACCGACAACTCCGATATAGCTAGCGCCATACCATCATAGTTTCCCAACTATCCTATACATGCAATGCCAAAACCCAATACCAAGCTACAGTAAAGCTCCATGGGGTCTTTCCGTCCTACTGTAGGTAACCGGTATCTTCACCGGTAATACAATTTCACCAGGCCTCCCGTCAAGACAGCGCTCAAATCATTACACCATTCGTGCAGGTCGGAACTTACCCGACAAGGAATTTCGCTACCTTAGGACCGTTATAGTTACGGCCGCCGTTCACCGGGGCTTCAATTCGGAGCTCTCACTCCTCCTCTTAACCTTCCGGCACTGGGCAGGTGTCAGCCCATATACATCGCCTTACAGCTTAGCATAGACCTGTGTTTTTGTTAAACAGTTGCTTGAGCCTCTTCACTGCGACCCCCAAGCGCTTAACATCGCGTGTATGCTCACACTCAGGGGCACCCCTTCTCCCGAAGTTACGGGGCAATTTTGCAGAGTTCCTTAACGAGAGTTAGCCTGTCCGCCTTAGATTTCTCATCCTGACCACCTGTGTCGGTTTCGGGTACGGGCAGTCATACCTTAACGTTAGAAGCTTTTCTCGGCAGCGTGGGATTTGTACATTCATCTTACGACTATATATCACACCTCAAATCTAACTTGACGGATTTACCTATCAAGTCATTCTACATGCTTTTACGGAAACTACCGTTCTTCCGCGTACATACCCTTCTGCGTCCCTCCATCACAAAATATGACTGGCACAGAAATATTAATCTGTTTTCCATTCGCCTACGCACTATAGCCTCGGCTTAGGTCCCGGCTTACTCAGGGAAGACAAGCTTTACCCTGAAAACCTTGGTCTTCCGGCGGGGAGGATTCTCGCCTCCCTTCTCGCTACTTATTCCTGCATTCTCACTTCTGATACCTCCAGAGTTGCTTACGCTTCTCCTTCAACGGCCTACAGAACGCTCTCCTACCAATTGCTTGCGCAATTCCACAGCTTCGGTTCATAACTTAGCCCCGTTACATTGTCGGCGCAGAGACTCTCGACCAGTGAGCTATTACGCACTCTTTAAAGGTATGGCTGCTTCTAAGCCAACCTCCTGGTTGTTTATGAATCTCCACCTCCTTTCCCACTTAGTTATGATTAGGGACCTTAGCTGGTGGTCTGGGTTGTTTCCCTTTTGACAATGGAAGTTAATTCCCATAGTCTCACTCCTGAGCTCTTGAATTATGGTATTCGGAGTTTGATTGGATTCAGTAAGCAATGCGCCCCCTAGTCCATTCAGTGCTCTACCCCCATAATTAAACACTCAAGGCTGCACCTAAATGCATTTCGGAGAGAACGAGCTATCTCCTAGTTCGATTGGCTTTTCACCCCTAAACCTACCTCATCTCCCAACTTTTCAACGGCGGTGAGTTCGGGCCTCCACTGTGTCTTACCACAGCTTCACCCTGGACAGGCTTAGATCACCAGGTTTCGCGTCTACGCCCAGCGACTAAAATCGCCCTGTTCAGACTCGGTTTCCCTTCGGCTCCGTTAAACTTAACCTTGCCACTGAACGTAACTCGCAGGATCATTCTCCAAAAGGCACGCCATCACCCTTGCGGGCTCTGACCGCTTGTAAGCACATAGTTTCAGGTTCTATTTCACTCCCCTCCCGGGGTTCTTTTCACCTTTCCCTCACGGTACTATACGCTATCGGTTAGTAAGAGTATTTAGCCTTACGAGATATGGTCCTCGCAGATTCACACAGAATTCCTCGTGTTCCATGTTACTTGGGAGAGAACGGACAAGTTAATGAGTTTACCTGTACAGGATTATCACCTTCTACGATCTAGCTTTCCAACTAGTTCCAGTTCAGTCATTAACATTGTTGAGTACGTTGCAGTTCCTCGTGGTTCTTCCCACAACCCCGCATAAACAACGGCTGCATCCTTGGCATTTATGCGGTTTGGGCTCATCCCCGTTCGCTCGCCGCTACTTGGGGAATCGTTTTTACTTTCTTTTCCTCGCGTTACTTAGATGTTTCAGTTCACGCGGTACCCTCTTTCGTGCTAAGTCTTCAACTTAGCGGATTGCTCCATTCGGAAATCTCAGGATCAACGTTCGATTGCAACTACCCTGAGCTTATCGCAGCTTACCACGTCCTTCATCGGCTCTTACTACCTAGGCATTCCCTATGTGCCCTTAATTATTTTAACCTTTAGTTTTTAAATATTGATTGACAGCTAACTCTATTAAAAAATTAGAGTTAAATTGTATTATCTGATTTACTATATAGTTTCCAATGTCCATTAGATAATGTAAGAACATTATCAATAGAATAGAGAAAGTATTGCTCCTTAGAAAGGAGGTGATCCATCCGCACGTTCCCGTACGGATACCTTGTTACGACTTCACCCCAATCGCTAATCACACCCTCGGAGCATCCCTCCTTGCGGTTAGGCCTGCTACTTCAGGTGCAACCAACTCTCGTGGTGTGACGGGCGGTGTGTACAAGACCCGAGAACGTATTCACCGCAACATAGCTGATTTGCGATTACTAGCGATTCCAACTTCATGTACTCGAGTTGCAGAGTACAATCCGAACTGAGAATAGTTTTCTGAGATTAGCTCCCCCTCGCAGGTTTGCGACTCTCTGTACTACCCATTGTAGCACGTGTGTAGCCCAGCGTATAAGGGGCATGATGACTTGACGTCATCCCCACCTTCCTCCTGCTCATCGCAGGCAGTATCGCATGAGTGCCCAACTTAATGATGGCAACATACGAAAGGGGTTGCGCTCGTTGCGGGACTTAACCCAACATCTCACGACACGAGCTGACGACAGCCATGCACCACCTGTCACTAAGTTCCCCCGAAGGGGCACAAAAGCATCTCTGCTAATTTCTTAGGATGTCAAACGCTGGTAAGGTTCCTCGCGTTGCGTCGAATTAAACCACATGCTCCACCGCTTGTGCGGGTCCCCGTCAATTCCTTTGAGTTTCATACTTGCGTACGTACTCCCCAGGCGGATTACTTATCGCGTTAGCTTGGGCGCTGAGGTTCGACCCCCAACACCTAGTAATCATCGTTTACGGCGTGGACTACCAGGGTATCTAATCCTGTTTGCTACCCACGCTTTCGCGCTTTAGCGTCAGTATCTGTCCAGTGGGCTGGCTTCCCCATCGGCATTCCTACAAATATCTACGAATTTCACCTCTACACTTGTAGTTCCGCCCACCTCTCCAGTACTCTAGTTTGGCAGTTTCCAACGCAATACGGAGTTGAGCCCCGCATTTTCACATCAGACTTACCAAACCGCCTAGACGCGCTTTACGCCCAATAAATCCGGATAACGCTTGCGACATACGTATTACCGCGGCTGCTGGCACGTATTTAGCCGTCGCTTCTTCTGTTGGTACCGTCACTTACTTCGTCCCAACTGAAAGCACTTTACATTCCGAAAAACTTCATCGTGCACACAGAATTGCTGGATCAGACTTTTGGTCCATTGTCCAATATTCCCCACTGCTGCCTCCCGTAGGAGTAAGGGCCGTGTCTCAGTCCCCTTGTGGCCGTTCACCCTCTCAGGCCGGCTACCTATCATCGCCTTGGTGAGCCGTTACCTCACCAACTAGCTAATAGGACGCAAAGCTCTCCTGCAGCGCATATAGCTTTCATATGAATTTCATGCGAAACTCACATAATATCCGGTATTAGCATTCGTTTCCAAATGTTGTCCCAGACTGCAGGGCAAGTTCTTTACGCGTTACTCACCCGTCCGCCACCATCACCCGAAGGATCAAGTAGACTTGCATGTGTTAAGCATTCTGTCAGCGTTCATCCTGAGCCAGGATCAAACTCTTCGTTCAATCTATATAACTCAGTAAAATTTACTGATTGTTTTACACCAATTTATTGTTGTGTTTGCATTAATTGTCTTTCTCTATTCTGTACATTGAAAATAACGAACAAGCTGCGACACAATATAATATAATACGTGATTTCATAATCTTTTCAAATTTAGAATTTCAAATTTACACCAACTAAATAACTTCTTGAACTAGGATAGAAACCTAAATCAATACCAGATCCCCATGTCGTACCACCACCGTATCCAACTTCTGGATCCATTCCGGAGTAACCAGTGATAGTAAACAGATTCTGAGCTGCAAAATACAAACGAATTTGAGATAATGGTGAATTCTTCCACAATTGCTTAAAGTCATACCCTATTGTTAAATTGGATAATTTAAAATAATCGGCATCCTCTATATAAAGATCTGAAATATTTGTCCAGTTAATATTGGATCCACTCGAATATCTTGGTAACCGATTGGACGTATTTTCACCATCCCAGCACCCTAAGATATCCGTGGTATAATTTTCAAAAGCGTTTTGAGAGAATTGACGATAAGACTTCGCAATCTGATGTCCTAAGGCTGACATTCCAGTAACTGAAAAATCAAATCCTTTATATGCAAAATCCAAAGTAAATCCCATTGTAACATCTGGATTTGGATTACCAATCATTGTTTTATCGTCATCCGTAATCTCACCATCACCATTCACATCTACAAAAATAACATCGCCTGGAGCAGCTGTCTCCAATTTAGCCTTTGTATTATCAACTTGTTCTGGATTTTGAAATACACCAGCTGTCTTATATCCATAAAAATAACCTATAGGATAACCGACTTCTGCTCTAAACATCTCCGCTGTATTATTTGATAAGACATTGGTAGGACCATGAATAATTCCTTCAGTATTGGCAATGCGAGTTACTTTATTCTTGTTATGAGCCAAATTAAAACGAGCGCCGTATTTAAAATCATTTACTTGATCATTCCAACTCAACATAAGTTCTATTCCTTTATTTTCTACATCACCTCCATTTATATAAGGAGCATTGGTTCCATAAGATGCCAAAATAGGGGCCTGAACCAACCAGTCTTTTGTGGTCTTTTTATACCAGTCAAAATTAACTCCTAAACGAGATTCAAAGAAGCGTGCATCAAAACCAATATTTAGCTGTTCAGATGTTTAACATCTTTATTCGCCAGAATATCTGAATATGATCCTGTATTTTGCCCTGTCTTATTATTGCCAAAAGAATAATTTGCGTTTCCTCCAAAAGTAAAGGTTGACAAATATTGAAAATTCGTAATATCACAGTTACCATTTTGTCCCCAGCTTGCACGAATCTTGAAAAAATCCATCCAAGGCTTTACACTTTCCATAAATGGTTCATTAGTAATCACCCAACCAGCAGAAACTGAAGGGAAATATCCCCAACGATTACCACGAGCAAAATTTGAAGAGCCATCAGCACGCATCACAACCGAAGCCATATACGTTTCATTATAATTCCAGTTAACACGCCCAAAAATAGAAGACAAAGCGCTAGCGGTTTGGGGAGCACCTGTTAAAGTTGTATAAGAAGTAGAAACCTCACCTGTATTTGAAAGCCATGCATAATCAAAATCCGTGAAAATAGAATTGCCATTCTGTGCAGACATGCTTTCTCCAATACCCGATTTCTCTATTGATTGTCCTACCAATACATCAAATGTATTCTTCTTTACTTTAAATAAATACGACAATGTATTCTCCCAAGTATAACGATATCCCGAAGCCATACTCTGATAAACTTTATCAGGACTATTTGTGACTGTGGTCGCAAAATTATAATCCTCTTTATAGGAACGATATGAACTTGCAGACATTTGGAAACCAAATGAAGATTTGAACTTCAAATTCTTAATTGGTTGAATTTCTAAATAAGCATTTGAATATAAGGAATAACCACGATTAAGATTTTGTCCATGATCTGCCGCAATTAGGCCCAAGGGATTAGAAGCGCCATCATTAAGCTTCCAGCCTTCAGTCTGTTTACTTTCCATATCATAATATCTTCCTTGTTGGTCGTATACTGGCATCAAAGGAGTTGCAACCAATAGATTATGCACATCATTATAAAAAGCATCACCAATAGCTATCTGATTTCTCTTATTATAATTAAAAGTTAGATTTTCTCCTATTTTAATAATATCAAATCCATTTCCTTTTAATAATGTATGATCTGAATTCACCCTAAATGTATACTTCTGATTCTCAGGCGTTTTTGGTTTTCCGATAATTCCCTCTTGAGAAATATATGAAAAGCCCATAGAAAAACGAGATTTGTCACTTCCTCCAGTTAAGTTTACAGCATGACTTGTTACAAATGCATTTTTATTTAAAGACTCATTAAACCAGTCTGTTCCATTCCACGAACCATTCTGAAGAGAATTATATAAATAAGCAGGAAGCAGATTTTCCCAATCATACGGTTCCGTATTGTCATACTCGGCAATCTTATCATTCACATACATATATTGCTGGGCATTCAATAGTTCTGGCTTCTTAGCAACATTCTGCCATCCCAAATATCCATCGTAAGATAGTTGAACTTTCCCTTCTTTTCCCTGTCGCGTAGTTACTAAAATAACCCCATTGGCTGCACGCGCTCCATAAATAGCAGCTGAAGCTGCATCTTTCAAAACATCAACTGATTCAATATCTGCAGGATTTAAAGTAGAAATACTTCCACCAGCAACTCCATCAATCACATATAATGGAGAAGAAGATCCCGTAGTTCCCAAACCACGAATTGTCACTTTATAATCTTCTCCCGGCATACCAGAATTCTGCGTTATCGATACTCCTGGACTTTGGCTCTGCAATGCACCAAGAGGAGTTGTCGTATTCAAACGTTGTATATCATCACCATCCACCTGCACTGTTGCTCCTGTCAACAATTTCTTTTTCATTGTTCCATATCCGACAACAACAACTTCATCCAAATCCAAAGAAGCATCTTTCAGCACTATACGCATCTCTTTTCCAGAAGTAATTGCTGTAGACACAGTTTCATAACCAATAAAAGAGAATTCCAAAGTGCTCTTTGAAGATGAGACATTTAATACAAAACGTCCGTCAAAGTCCGTAATTGTCCCATTATTTGTTCCAACTTCCACAACATTAACTCCTGGTAAAGATTCACCATTCAAATCTACCACCACACCACTTACACTTACACCTTGAGCTAACAACATCACGCTATTACACAATAATAATAGCAAAGTACACAATAATCTTACATAAACAGATCGAGTACGTAAGAGCCATCGTTTCGAATTTAAATCTGTTTTAATGTTTTTGATTTTTAGTTTAACAATATTGTTTATTTAATCTAATCCTATTTTATTTTTCACTCTCTCAAACAACACCGCATGAGCCTCATCATTCAAATGGACCCCATCGCCCGAATCATATATTGGTTTAATAAAGCCACAAGAATCCTCTGAAACAAGACCAGTGTAAAAGTCTATCGCATAATCACCGTATTGTTTCAATATTTCATCCGACAACAATTTAAATTGATTTCGAAATTTCTGTTTAGAGGCATCAGGACGATGACTCTCCGTATAAGGAGGAGTATATTTCTCACCAAAATTGTGAGGCTGAGAAGTCGTTATCCAAACTTTCACATTCTTCGACCTTGCCTTATCGATAATAGTTCTAAAATTAGAAAGCTGGACTGATAAAGGTATACCATTAGAAACATCATTTGTAGGCATATTAATAATAATTATATCAGGAGAATAGCTTAAAGCTTTGTCTATATTACGCAATGAATCCACGGCCAGCACATGAGTGCCCGTATCATAAGCGGGAGTTCCAAGCGGCATTATCGCAAAAGTCGTATACCCTCCCTTTGCCAGATTTATGATTTCATAGCCCTTATCTACACTTTTAAGATACTGCGCATACCTACAAGCCCATGAATTTTCCGGTACTTTCACGCCTGCACCTTCTGCTGTAGAGGAACCTAGTATTACAATCCTTTCCCCTGCCAGCATTTTCATTGGAAGTATAAGCACAAACAAAATAAATAATTGATAAATAGAACTGTACCTCATAATATTAGCTAACCTCAATAACAATTAACCTAAAACTTGATATGGCAAAAGTAGCACAAACAAGCAGAGCAAACAAGTACTATTTTATCTCTTATTTATACTTTCATGATATATTAAAACAATATATCAGGAAAATCAAATTCATCAGATAATGACCTTCTTCTTCATGCAATGTAATCTAAATTCTTTGGGAGAACACCCTTTCTTCTTTTTAAATATACGATTAAAATTTGACAAGTTATTAAAACCGCATCCGTAGCATATTTCAGATATGCTTTGATTCGTATCAACCAAAGAACGTATAACCATGCCCAATCTATAATCTATAATAAAATCTGTCACACTTTTTCCTGTCCTTAATTTAAAAAAGCGACTAAAAGCAGCTGGAGACATATTTGCCAAACGAGCCAGTTCAGATAAAGCTATCTGCTCATCGTAATGTTGTTGAATGTAATCTTGTACATTCAAAATACGGCGTGAATCAGACTCCCCTTTTATTTTTGCATACGCTGATGATGACAATTGACGATAATCACACTTCGACAATTCATACAAGATAGATAAAAATTGAATAACCGAATAGAAGCCATCCACCTCAGCAGACAGCTTATCCAAAAGATGAAAGACCTTTATTATTCCAGATAAAGAAAAAGCTATTCCACATTCAGCATCCTTCAACATTTTCTTTATCGAATGAAACTGATTCTTATCTAATAAGCTATCAGAAAACAACGAACGAGAAAACTGAATAGTAATTTCCCTGATGGACTCGGAGTGACATTCATTCTGTTCCCAAACATGTTCCAGTTCTTTACCTGTAATTAGAACCAGATCAAATTCACCAATCACTTCCACAGAGTCTCCTACGATACGTTTCACGCCTGAAGAGTGTGAAGTGAAATTCAGTTCACACTCTTCGTGACAATGAATCGGATAAGTAAATTCCTTTTTATAGCGATCAGCAATATAAAAACAATCGGCGCCCGAGAGAGGGGTCACTTCACGCATTAAGTTTTTAGTCATAAATCAAGCCTTTATCCGTTTTACCTCAATTCTTCTTAGCGATAAATAAATATAGTATATTTTGATTCATTCCAGGAACATTTTCCATTAATTATAGAAGGGCTTATTTTTATTTTTAACTCACTTTTACCTTTCGTATATTCAGCTGGAATCTCAAATTCATCATCCAACCATCTTCTATACGGATTACAATCAGCTACATACCATTGAGGAAAAACTTTTTTCCCATCCACATAGACATCTGCACATTGCTGTCCTATTTCCTGATCACTGCTTCTCCGAAGTCGAACGCCTTTATTTTCAGGCTTAATTTTAACAATAAACTCGCTCCCATCCTGACTATTTAAATAAGCAACTCTTCTTGTAATCATTTCCGTGTCATAGCTTCCTTCATAGCTAGATGTCAAATCTCTCATCATAGTTTTTCCTCCGGTCAAATAACAATGAGATTTTATAGAAGAAGATGAGGCTATATCCACATTATCAACTTCTTCTAAAACAGGCGTATCCACTCCATAATAAAAAACAGTTCCTTCATGCTCTAAATATTGATTATTATACTCTCCAGACTCAATATTAAAATCTAAACTTTTATAAAAAGGATAATAATCGTTGATACACAGACGGGTCATAGACCATGGATTATCCTTCAATCCATCATAACCTCCAAAAGCATGTGTTTCTGGAGGAGTAGGGAAGCCCCATCCATAGCACACATAACTTTCCGAACCATCGCTCTCCACTTTAGGAGTTTTATTTCCATCAATATAAACTCTTACATCTCCTTCACATGAAATAATATTAGGCCGTTCTGCATAACAAGTTATATGCGCAGCCACCATTTTTCCAGTTCCTCTAATTTTACCTATCTCACTATCTGCATTTATAGTTCTTTTACGCATATAATAAGGTGTATTCCTAAAATAGCCACATCTCTCCTCTTCATAATTATTACAGGTTAACCCCAACTTTACTTCATCAACCTCCACAATCTCATGGCCCTTATTTTCCAAATACAGTGTCATATTCCGCCAAAAAGGCATCGGAAATGTATTATATATAAATCCATTTTTCAGCACTCCCATCAATAAATATTCAGTATCATTATATCCCAAAGAATTTCCTCCCAATGCACCTACCGGACAATATATGTCTGGCAAACGATGATCATCAAACACAATCTTTATCCATAAATCATGTAAAACAGACTCTGTCAATTTACTCATCAACAGATTCACAAAAGAAACAACTCCTTTGTGCGTTTTTGAGAATAGCATTTTACTCTCATTAGGAGATATTGATATGTTATTCTTCACAGCAGTTTCCACTAAAGTATCGTTCCACAAACCATGTTTTTTCAAAGACTGCCGCATGGTTAAATCTTCTCCATCTGGGAAACGCCCAAGACTATCCCCTTCCACAAATGAATGGTATATGATATGTCCCCATCCACCTTCTCCTTTACCCCTGTCATTTCCACCGAGCTTTACATCAGTGGTGATTTTACAACCATCCCGATATGGAATAGGAACAAAACTTCGACCTACTCGGATAGGGCCTCTCCCACCATCCAATGGGCCTATATAGGAATCCGAAACAGGAGAAACAAAAGGATATTTCTCTCCAAGTTCTGACAGCCTTAGAGAATAAGATGGGATTGTATCCCCATTAAGATAAAAACGGAACAATGGATCTGTACTACTCAAATAACGATGTTGAACTAAATTATAGATACAACCTGCTCCTTTCACATCAAAAACAACCCATTCTTTTCCCCTCTTTTGATAAAGCCACCAATCCCAATCCGCATTCTTACCTTTTTTATCTATACTCCCTTCATAACCTACTTTTATCCCCGAAGTATCTAAAATAGGTAACTTATTTACATTCGTCATAATAAAATCAGACTGTCCATGTGAAATATCTGCATAACAACAAAAACAGAACAGCATCAAACTTTTTACTACATTTTTCATAAGACCAACATTATAATAATCGAATAATACAAAAGTGACAAAATTCTAAAAGACAAGCTAGTATTATTTCTACAAAAAACGATACAATTAATGCAGTTTTCCATATCCTTTAAATTTATTTTTTCACATTCCCTTACACATTCTACGTTTCCAGAGCCCAAAAACTACGTTTCCACACTGAGAGACATGAGAATATGTCAAAATTTTTGTTACCCAGTCCTGACTTCTCCCCACATGCAGTACCCTTATCTCAGTACTTTCAAGAAAGTACTCCAGTACCTCCATAGTAGTACTTCAGTACTTCCCCGTCAGTACTGGAGTACTGGCAAGGAAGTACTGGCAAATATAAAGGAACTGTAAATCAGCACATTCTTTTTATAGCAACAAAACTTATCAATTTCTGTAAATTGAATACCAAAATAAATTCCATTATATAGCCCAACTCTCATTTTTAATTATAACTTTGCGAATAAAGAACTCAAAATTGAAAGATATGAAAGTAGCAATCATCGGAGCCGGAAACATGGGAGGTGCCATTGCCCGTGGACTGGCCAACGGACATTATATTCAGGCACAAGAAATTTCGGTATCCAACCCCAGTGCCGGCAAACTGGACGCACTGAAAGCGGAATTTCCTGCCATTCACGTAACGCATTCCAATAAAGAAGCAGCAGAAGATGCGGACATTATCATTATTGCCGTCAAACCGTGGAAAGTGGAAGAAGTGTTGAAGCCGCTGAGATTGAGAGGGCCACAGATTTTGGTATCAGTAGCGGCAGGACTGACTTTTGAAGACCTGGCACATTTTGTAGACCCGGAAATGCCGATGTTCCGCGTCATTCCTAACACAGCCATTTCAGAAGGAGCCAGCATGACACTGATTGCCGCACGCAATGCTTCGGAAGAACAAATCACTTCCCTGACTGCGCTCTTTAACGAAATGGGACGTTCCATGCTGATTGAGGAAAAACAATTTGCAGCTGCCACCTCGCTGACTTCCTGTGGCATTGCTTACGTACTGAAATACGTACAAGCTGCCATGCAGGCAGGAGTAGAACTGGGTATCAAGCCACACGATGCACAGACCATGCTGGCACAAACACTGGAAGGGGCAGCCAAACTCTTGTTAAACAACGAAAATGCACATCCGGCCACAGAAATCGAGAAAGTGACAACTCCGGGAGGAATCACCATCAAGGGTATCAACTCGCTGGAGCACGACGGATTTACCTCGGCCGTTATCCACGCCATCAAGGCCAGCTTATAAAAACATCATACGGGGAGCTTCATGCTCCCTTTTTCATTACAAAACCTGAACCGACATGAAAAACAACATTCTTATCACCATGGGAATCCTTGTATTGCTGGGAGTGGCCGTACAGGGTTTGTTTGGCATCGTAGCCGGTGTATTCCTGTCTGCCATTTTAGGAATCATCTACGGAGCCGTCAAGAAAAACAAGCAGTTTCTGCGCTGGTCGGTCATTGCACTTACCATCGACATTATCTGCATCATCCTGTTCTATTTCTGCCTGATTCAATCGGACATGTAGCTTTTACTTCACAAAACCTTTTTTCGCCCATTTCAGGCTGTTCCATCGTTTCACAAAGATAAAGGCACGGATATTCTCGTCGAGCAGGAAGGCACACCACATGCCGACCAGTCCCCAGCCCAGATGAATACCGAACAGATAGCTGAGTCCGACAGAGACCGTCCACTGCACAATCAGACCGACATAGAACGGGAAATTCACGTCACCTGCCGAACGGAGGGCATTCGTGGCATAGATATTTACGGCACGCCCTATCTCTACGATGACATCGACAATGAGAATGGTCACGCCCAACCGGATAATATTCTCGTTGTTCGTCAGCATACTGAAGATTGTATGACCGAATATGGCCCAGATGCACGAAAGTCCCAACGATACTAAAATGGACAAACGCATGACGTACTTTCCCAACAGGTAGGCCGCACGTATCCGCTTCTGCCCCACCAGATGACCGATACTGATGGCTCCTCCTTGTGCCATGGCGATGGCAAAGAGATAGACAAACATGGTGGTATTCACCGTATAGGTTCGTGTGGCCAGCGAATCATTTCCCAGGATATTGATTAAATAGGTGATGACGACCTGCGAAAAACTGTACGACATATTCTCTCCGGCAGAAGGGACTCCCACCTTCAACAGGTTTTTCAGTTCTATCCAAGGGAAAGGACGGAACAGAGCCATCGGGAAAGACGGAATATGTTCTCTGAAGAGAATGACAAACAAGACAATCATGCTCACCCCACGGGCTATGGAGGTAGATATGGCCGCTCCTTCTGCTCCCATGGCAGGCAGGCCGAACTTACCGAAAATCAGGGAATAGTTTCCGATAATGTTCATCACATTGACCAACACCGTAACCAGCATGGGGTAAATGGCTTTGTTGGCACTACGCAAGGACGCAGAAATAGTCAGCGAAATAGCCTGAAAGAAAGCAAACGCACCTACAATCTCCATGTAACCGATACCATATTTCAGCAGTTCCGGACGAAGTCCCATCCATCCCAATAATGTAGTTGCTCCATAGTGCAAAATGGCACTGACCACAAGTCCCACGACCAGGTTCAGCAACAAAGACACACCGACCACCTGCACCATCTTGTTCCTCATCCCTGCTCCCAGGTACTGCGAACACAGCACAGAAGTACCGATATTGATTACCTCAAAAATAAGGAAAGCAAACATTACAATCTGGTTCACCACCCCTACTGCTGCCACACTTTCATCGGAATACTGACTCAGCATAACGGTGTCGACAGCACCTAACATCATAATCAATAAGGTCTCGATAAAGATAGGAATCACGAGCTTCGTCAAGCCTTTCCGGATACCTGTTTGTTGAATTGCCTGTTCCACGTACTAACTCTCTAAAAAACGTGACAAAATTACAACATTTAGCGCGGAGAGTGTCTTGACATAGGTCAATTTAAAGGCGTAAAAACCACAATGCACTATTTTCTCCCTTTTCTTCACTATTTTCCTCCTCAAATTCCCGATAAAACATGATTTTTGTGATACTTAAAAATAATTATTATGAAAACCAAGCAATTTCTACTTATCCTATTAGCATGTCTTTGCTTCCCTTTTGCTCAGTTATGGAGTAATCCCGTAAACGGACTTCTGGAAAGAATTGATTCGGGAGCTTCCAAGAAATTCATCATACAAGTAAAAAAAGGACAATCCGATTTTTTTGAACTCGACCAGAAAGGTGACAAAGTAGTTATTCGGGGTAACAACTACGTAAACATCGCTACCGGCTTGAACTGGTATTTGAAATATTACGCAGGCATTCATCTCTCATGGAACGGCATGACTGCCAAGTTGCCGGAAAGCTTGCCGAAAGTTTCTACTCCGGTACGCAAGGAAACCAACCTCTCCTTACGCTACGATTTCAACTATTGCACTTATTCCTATACCATGGCTTTCTGGGACTGGGAACGCTGGGAAAAGGAAATCGACTGGATGGCACTGCACGGAATCAACTTGCCACTGGCAGTAGTAGGTCAGGAGTGTGTATGGAAAAACATGCTGGAAAAACTTGGTTACTCAAAAGAAGAAATCAATAAATTCATTGCAGGACCTGCTTTCTTGGCATGGTGGGCCATGAACAACCTGGAAGGATGGGGCGGTCCCAATCCGGACAGCTGGTACACACAGCAGGAAGCACTGCAGAAGAAGATTCTGAAGCGTATGCGCGAATACGGCATCGAACCGGTATTTCCGGGCTATTCCGGTATGGTACCTCATGATGCCAATAAGAAACTGGGACTAAACGTAACCGAACCCGCATTGTGGAACGGATTTACCCGTCCGGCTTTCCTGCTTCCTACCGACTCACGCTTCAACGAAATTGCTTCTTTATATTATAAGGAACTGGAAAAACTGTTCGGCAAAGCCAACTATTACTCTATGGACCCGTTCCATGAACTTGAGGATGCGGGAAGTGTAGATTTTGATGCAGCCGGAAAAGCCGTACTTAAAGCAATGAAGGATGTCAATCCGAAGGCTACATGGGTGATTCAGGGATGGACTGAAAACCCGCGCCCGGAGATGATCAAGAACCTGAACAACGGGGATATCCTGATTCTGGACCTGTTCAGCGAATGCCGCCCGATGTGGGGTATTCCTTCTATCTGGAAACGTGAAAAGGGTTATGAGCAGCACGACTGGCTGTTCTGTATGATAGAGAACTTCGGAGGCAACGTGGGTTTGCACGGACGTATGGACCAGTTGCTGAACAATTTCTACCTTACCAAGAACAATCCATTAGCCGCCCATCTGAAAGGCATCGGTCTGACCATGGAAGGTAGCGAAAACAATCCGGTGATGTTCGAACTGATGTGCGAACTTCCCTGGCGTCCGGAAAAGTTCACCAAGGAAGAATGGTTAAAAGACTATCTCTTCGCACGCTACGGTGTACGGGATGAAAAAATTACACAGGCATGGAGCATTCTTGCCGACGGCATCTACAACTGCCCGTTTGGCAATAACCAGCAAGGCCCTCACGAATCCATTTTCTGCGGCCGTCCCGGACTGAATAACTTCCAGGCATCCAGCTGGTCTAAGATGCAGAACTATTATGACCCGACCAGCACGGAAGCGGCAGCCCGCCTGATGCTGGAAGTAGCCGACAAATACAAAGGCAACAACAACTTTGAATATGACCTGGTAGACATCGTCCGTCAGTCACTCTCCGACAGAGGACGTATCGTCTACAACCAGACCATTGCCGACTTCAAGAGTTTCGACAAAAAGAGCTTTGCAGCTCACTCACAAGAGTTTCTGAATATCTTGCTGGCACAAAACCGTCTGTTAGGCACCAGAAGTGAATTCCGCGTAGGACGCTGGATTGAACAGGCCCGTAACCTGGGAACTACTCCAGAGGAAAAAGATTTGTATGAATGGAATGCCCGCGTACAGATTACCACATGGGGAAACCGCGTATGTGCCAACGACGGAGGACTTCGCGACTATGCTCACAAAGAATGGAACGGTCTTCTGAAAGATTTCTACTACAAACGCTGGGCAGCCTACTGGCAGACACTCCAGGATGTGCTTGATGGCAAACCGATGGTGGAACTGGACTACTATGCCATGGAAGAACCTTGGACACTTGCTCATAATCCGTACACATCGCAACCGGAAGGTGACTGTGTCAGCGTAGCAAAAGAAGTATTTAATGAAGTGTTTCCGAATAAGTAATTAAGAATTGCAATAACCATTAATCAGAAAGCACCATGAAACGATTGCTGTCATTAGACATCTTACGCGGCATCACGGTATGCGGCATGATTCTGGTAAACAATGCCGGAGGCCCCGTTTCGTACGCACCGTTGCGTCATTCTGTATGGAACGGACTCACTCCGTGCGACCTGGTTTTCCCGTTCTTTCTGTTTATGGTCGGTATCTCCACCTACATTTCTCTTCGGAAATTTAACTTCGAACCTACCTCGGAAGTGGTCAAAAAGATTGTTCGGCGTACGTTCCTTATCATTCTAATCGGATTAGCGATTGACTGGTTTGGATATGTGTGCAATGGAGACTTCTTCCCCATCGACACGCTACGCATTCCTGGTGTATTGCAACGAATTGGCCTATGTTACGGCATCGTATCGCTTATGGTCATTTATATCAATCATAAGTATCTCCCATGGATTTGCGGTGGATTACTACTTGCTTATTCCATCTTACTTCTGACAGGAAATGGCTATGCCTGCGATGACACCAATCTGCTTGCGGTCATCGACAGAGGCGTATTTGGAGAAGCCCATCTTTACAAAAAGAGTCCGATTGATCCGGAAGGCCTTGCCGGCACACTATCTGCCATAGCCCACACGCTCATCGGATTTATGTGTGGCAGATTGTTGCTGGAAAAGATTTCTGTAAACAAACGGATTGTCAAGCTCATTACAGCAGCTGTAATTATGCTGGTCATCGGTTATGTACTTTCCATTTGGATGCCGATTAACAAACGAGTATGGTCTACCACCTTCGTTTTAGTCACATGTGGATGGGGCTCTCTGTTATTGGCATTACTTATGTATGTAATAGACGTAAAGAACATCAATAAAGGATGGACCTTCTTCCTGGTTTTCGGAATGAATCCTTTGTTCCTTTACGTGCTCAGTGAGGTTGTGGCAATCATATTCTCTCAATGGGAAATAAAAGACGCTATCTATCAAACAATCACCATTGCTGTTCCAGATGAATATCTGGCCTCTCTTATCTATTCATTACTATTCTGCTCAGTAATGGGATTAACTGGCTACATCCTTCATCGTAAAAAAATCTATATCAAGATTTGATAAAAACTAACCTTTTAAAAATCTAAGTTTATGTGTAAAGTACAATTGAAAAATGCAAGACTAAGGCCATTCGCTTTGTTTATGGCTCTTTTTCTGATGAATGTCTCATGGGCATTTGCGCAGCTCACAGTTACAGGACATGTAAAAAGTACATCCGGTGATCCTTTGATTGGAGTAAACGTAGTTGAAAAAGGAACTACCAACGGAACCGTGACTGATATGGATGGTAATTTTTCTCTTCGAGTAGAGAAAGGTAAAACACTTGTATTCTCTTATATCGGTTTTCTTTCACAAGAAAATGTAGTGAGAGGTAATAGAATGAATATAACCTTGAAAGAAGATACAGAAACTTTAGACGAGGTGGTTGTTATTGGTTATGGTAGCATGCAACGTAAAGATGTAACCAGTTCTATTACTACTGTAAAAGCAGAAGATATGAATGTCGGTGTTATTACAACTCCGGCTCAGATGCTTCAAGGTAAAGTTCCTGGGCTGACTATCGCTAATACCAGCGACCCGAACGGTTCGGCTTCCATCTCTTTGCGTGGTGCTTCTTCACTGCGTACCGGTGAGGCTATGGAACCTTACTACGTAGTAGACGGGGTACCGGGAGTAAGTATCTCTCTGGTAGCTCCAGAAGACATCGAAAGTATCGATGTCTTGCGCGATGCTTCTGCTACAGCCATCTATGGTTCTAAAGCTGCCAATGGTGTGATTATCATCACTACGAAAAAAGGAAAGAAAGATGGACGTACGAGTGTAAGCTACAGCGGTTACGTAGCATGGGATCGTACCTTAAAAACCTTAGATATGATGACGGCAGATGAGTTACTAAGCTATGCCAAAACAAATAACATTACCCAGCTGAATGATTACTACAATGTAGATAATCCGGCTAACACCAATTGGCAAGATGAAGTGTTACGTACTGGTTTCAGCCATAATCATAACGTATCTATTAACGGCGGCAATGAAAAAACAAACTATAGTGCTTCACTTAACTTCCAAGACCGTGAAGGTGTGGTAAGAGGCACTAATATGGATCGTTTGAATGCACGTACCTTCGTACAAACCAAAGCTCTAAATAACCGTTTAGAATTAGCCCTCAGTCTAAATGCCAGCATCCGTAATAGTTCTACAGGACCAACCGACATCCAAGGTCGTAGCGTATTGGATGCAATGTACTACTACAACCCTTTGGTTCCTGTAAAAAATGAAGATGGTACATGGTATCGTAACCTGAATATTTCACAGAACTATAACCCGCTGTCAATGATTAACGAAGACCGTTATGACACAAAAGAAAAATTGTTGCAAGGTACAGCGCAAGCCACCCTGCATATCATCGACGGTCTGGACTGGAATCTTAATCTTTCATACCAAAACCAACAATACATCTACAACATCTACAATACCACACAAACCCAGTTGCCTTCAGTTATTTCGAAACACGGACAGGCAGACCGTAGCACTACAGAAAACATCCGCAAGCAGATGGAAACTTACCTGAATTGGAACCATACTTTTGCAGATGCACATAAAGTAGGTATCATGCTGGGTTACTCATGGGAACAAGCTGACAACAACGACGGTTTCGGACTGAGAGTCTATAATTTCTATAATGACGATTTAACTTACCACAACTTGGGTATGGCCAATAACATAGATATTAATGACGTCATCAGTAACAACCTCTCTACACTGAGAATGATCTCCTTCTATGGACGTATTAATTACAGCTATAAGAGCAGATACTTACTGCAAGCAACTGTTCGTCGAGACGGTTCTTCTGCTTTCGGTGAAAACAATCGCTGGGCAACTTTCCCATCTGTATCTGCAGCATGGCGCATCACAGAGGAACAATTCATGAAAAACCAACACGTATTCGATGACTTGAAATTAAGAGTTGGCTACGGTGTAAGCGGAAACTCTTTGGGATTCGACGCTTTTATCGCACGTCCCCTGTATGGTGCTACAGGATGGTTCACCTACGTAAATCCAGATGGAAGCACATCCAATTATAGAATGCTGGGAGCTACCCGAAATGCTAATCCGGATTTGAAATGGGAAAGTACCAGTATGTTCAACATCGGTATCGACTTCGGTTTCCTTCACAACCGCCTGAGCGGTACCATCGAATACTACGACAAACGTACCAGTGATTTAATTTATGATTATCCGGTTTCTACCAACCGCTATCCTTATGGTACCATGACAGCCAATGTAGGTGATATCAGCAACAAGGGTATCGAAATCACCATCAATGCTGTGCCTGTGCAAACCCATAACTTCACATGGAGTACAACCCTTAACCTGTCACATAACAAAAACGTGGTAGAGAAATTGACCAACGCATCCTATTCTGTACCTTACATTGATATGTCTGACCCTGATGTTGGCGGATTCTCAGGTCAAAATGTACAACGCATTATGGAAGGTTCTCCTATCGGACAGTTCTATACTTACGAATGGGCTGGCTACAATGAAAGCGGAGTATCCGTATTCAACGACTATGATGCCGATGGAAAACTGATTGGAACGACCGACGCCCCAACAGACGAAGACCGCCGCAAAACAGGTAGCGCACAACCTAAATTGACTTACGGATGGAACAATGATTTCACATGGAAAAACTGGACACTAACTGCTTTCTTCCAAGGTGTAGCAGGAAACCAGATCTACAATGCAACCCGAAACTACTATAATAACGTTGGGTTGGTAGCAGCCGGGAAAAACGTGTTAAGCGAAGTGGCCACAGAACAAAAATTCTCTGATTCCAATGCACAGCGTCCTTCTGACCGCTATCTGGAAAATGGCTCTTATTTCCGCCTGGCTACATTAACACTGGGATACAATTTCGGAAAGTTAGGCAATTGGGTGAATAACCTGCGTATCTATGCCACCTGCAATAACGTATTTACCATTACCGGCTACAAGGGATTAGATCCGGAAGTCTATCTGGGAGGTCTGACACCTGGTATGGACTGGCGTAATACCCAGTATCCGCGTACACGTACATTCATGGTAGGTGTAAATGTAAACTTCTAATCTAAAATATGGAGACATAAAAATATGAAAACAAGATATTTTATTTCTGCTGCCTTACTGGCACTTACAACTGTCGGTTGTTCGGACCTAGACGTAGACATCAAGTCTCAGTACACTGAATATCCTGATTCTGAGATTGCACTGAGTGCGCGCATAAACAATGCTTATTACGCCTTCCGCGGTGCTTTGGGACGCCGTTATGACGAACTCATATCTTGCAACTCCGACGAATATACCGCAGTCAGTTTCGATGGAGATTACCTAAACGGACGTGATATGTCCAACATTTCTCTCCACATGGTCAATGCGGATGCCAGCAACAGCCAGCTGGCGGTTTACAACGATATTCAAGCTGGTATTGTAAATTGCAACCAGTTACTGATGGACTTAGGAGAAGGTGAAGACCAGGCAAGCCTCACCGCCCCACTCCGCGCCGTTCGTGCCTTCTACACCTTCCTTTTGATGGACAACTGGGGAGATACCCCCATCATTGACTACAAAGTGGTAGACAACAATTCAGCCATCGAACGTTCTCCACGTGCAGAAGTAGCTAAATGGATTGAAACAGAACTACTTGCTGTACGTGATAACTGTCCAAGTGAAGTATCTGAATCGACCTACGGCACACCAACATGCTGGATGGTTGATGCACTATTGGCTAAACTGTATATCAATTGGAACGTGTATACACAAGATGTTACCAGCTCCAGTTGGTCCTCTACTACGCCTAATGAAAAATTGAATGATTGTATCGCAGCCTGTGATCGCGTCATCAAGTCACAACTATTCAATTTAAACGACGGTTACAAAGAAAAGTTCATGTACACCAACGGTGCACAAATCAAAGACTTACCCGTTGGCGGAATTAATTTAAGTTGATAAATATGAGTAAAAAGTTGTACATGTCGCTGATTTTTAGTAACTTAG
>ENA-UEOL01000775-UEOL01000775.1-human-gut-metagenome-genome-assembly--contig:-NODE-775-length-22801-cov-119.610896_pt1 | contig 22801 bp, 13 predicted proteins | sample MGYA00242884_ERZ507884 | MGnify/ENA primary metagenome ERZ507884 (study PRJEB26167, sample SAMN06115417) | human gut metagenome | host: Homo sapiens | place: China:Chongqing | collected 2015-03-06... | reverse complement strand
CAAGAGGATGCGGCGCACGGGCTTCTTGTTCCCGAGGTAGTCGAGCACCTCGTCGACGAGCAGCTGTCCCTCGCGGTCTGGGTCGCCGCCGTGCACGATCTCGTCGGCCTTCTCGATCAGGGACTTGACGATGGCGAACTGCTTCTCGCAGTCCTTATCGACGAAGAGCTTCCAATGCTCGGGGATGATGGGCAGGTCCTCCGCGCGCCAGCGCTTGTACTTCGGGTCGTACTCCTCCGGCTCCGCCTGACGCAGGATGTGGCCAAAGAGCCAGGTCACGACGCCGTCCTTCGTCACGAGGTAGCCATCGCGCCGCGTGACGGGGCCCGTCAGGCATTTGGCGAGCTCACGCCCCACACTCGGTTTCTCGGCAATATACAGACGCAAGAGTCTTGCAGCCTCCTTTCAAGAATCAAATCAAGAATCAAAAAATCACGAGACGAGCTTGTAGATGCCCCAGACGATGACGCCGACCCAGGCCAGCAGGAAGAGCGTCACGAGGACACCGGCGAGCTTGGCATGCCTGAGGATGTAGTCGGCCTGACGCTCGCAGTCCGACCGCACGCCGTACGGCAGCAGCCGCATGAGCGCGGCAATGGCTGCCGGCACGATCACGACATCGTCGACCATGCCGAACACGGGGATGGCATCGGGAATCAGGTCAATCGGGCTCAAGAGGTAGAGGATGGCCAGGAGCATCATGCCCTTGACCTTCCGCGGGGTCTGGCGACTCTTGAGCGAGAGCAGCATGACGAGGATGTCATGGCGGAAAAGGCGCAGTACGCCGAGTAATCGTCCCATTTTCGTAAACTCCTAGAATCGAATAAATATACCTTTATTCTACCACACAACGAGCCATGCTGTCTGGAAAGGTCCTGAATTTGCCAAAGTTGAACGATCTTCTTATACAGTTATAACATAGGAATTGACAGCACTATTCCCATTTGGTATAATAAATTAACATTTTTACAGATAATAATTCTCTTTGGTAGTTTTATCTTTACAGGAGGACAACATATGAGCAAGAAGACCTTCCCGCTCTCCAAGGACGAGCTTGAGGAAATCATCAAGAAGTACCCGACTCCGTTCCACATCTACGACGAGCACGCCATCCGCGAGAACATCCGCAAGCTCCAGAAGGCGTTCGCCTGGGCGCCGCGCTTCCGCGAGCAGTTCGCCGTCAAGGCACTGCCGAACCCGCGCATCCTGCAGGTCCTGCACGAGGAGGGCGCTGGCACGGACAACAGCAGCCTCGCCGAGCTCGTGCTCTCGGACGTCGCGGGCTACAAGGGCTCGGAGATCCTGCTGACGTCCAACGACACGCCGGCCGACGAGTTCCAGAAAGCCATCGAGCTCGGTGCCATCATCAACCTCGACGACATCAGCCACCTCGACTACCTCGAGAAGAACGCCGGCCTGCCGGAGATCATCTGCTTCCGCTACAACCCGGGCGACCTCATCGAGGGCAATGACATCATCGGCAAGCCGACGGAAGCGAAATACGGCCTGACGCGCGACCAGCTCTTCGAGGCCTACAAGATGGCCAAGGAGAAGGGCGTCAAGCGCTTCGGCCTGCACACGATGGTCGCCTCGAACGTTGCGTTCGTGGCGCATAACTGTTTGACAATTTGTCGGCTTAATTGGGGGGCGGGTTTGTAACCCGCGGCAGCAGCATGTTGCTTATAGTCGCTTAGTGCGAGAACATACATAACATACAAATTAACATACTTATTTTTTACATACTACTCAATTTGTGCCTTGGCTCTCCATATAAGAGCCATGTGAAGAGGTCCTTTTTGTACTCATATATAATGCGATATTAATTATGCAACTTATTGCAATACTTGATTATATTCTCCATTAATCAAGCCATCGCTACACTTACAGCATGCGTTGTTTTGTATTTTTATGAATTTCTTGTGAAAATCTTGCATTCTCTAACTCACAAAAACATCCGCTAATATTTTAAAATGTTGTTTTGTAAACTATGTTTTGCGTTTTAATATCAAATGAATGCTATTTAATTATCTTTTTTATTTTAATATTTGTTTTATTACCAAAAATGCCGTATCTTTGACACGAATTAAATGACAGAAGTGTATGATTAACACGGCAGAAGTTTGTTTTTTTGCAGAATAAGTGAAAAAAAATGAATGCGCAAGGATGAAAATCTGAATGCTTGCGTGTGGATTTTTTAAAAAAGCTTGTTTTGTAAAAGCAAACAAATGTGTGATTTTCAAAGCATAGAGGCGCCTACCTACATCTTGCCTCCATGTACTACCTACTCATTTGAAATTGCACATCCTTTCTTTCTTCTCTTGAAGTGGTTTTTCTGTTTCATTAGTTCAACCTACACCTATAATATATATAGAAAAAACTTTCCAAGTCACAGGAGTCACAGCTACCTACAACCTCGTGTCCTCCTGTGCAGTTAAGTAATTGATTTTCTCCATCAACGTGACACTATCTGTCTTTTCTTTTCCCCGAAGGTAGTCCCTCTCGTAACATTGGCTCTACGCTAAATCTTTTAATTAACTAAATAACAACAAAATGAAAAAAATTACCAAGTTACTGTTGTTGTGCACAATGGCTTTACCTACAACCATTGCTAATGCACAAACAAAGCCTGTGGTTGGCACAGAGAACGATGCTTATGCCAAGGCTTATGTAATCAGCAGTTATGATCGTGGTGGCTCTTTGCAGCCAAGCGGTAATAACTTAATTCACCAAACTTTTAATTCTGGTTCCTTTTGGTTCTTTACCAATGGTACTGCAGAAAACAGCCTCCGTTTTGTAAACGTAAAGACTGGTCGTGAGCTAAATTTTAGCGGTCAGAATCCTAATGTTCAAGATAAAGGTACCGATTTGTATGTATTGGCTAATGGAGTCAATAATGAAGGTTTTTGTATTTCAAAGACTGCAACTATTACATCTGGCAGTTGTATTGATGCTAGTAATCAAAACAATGGTTGTGGTAATTGGAGTCCTAGTGCAAGTGATTGGAATGGTACAACTTGGAAGTTTACAGAAGCTCCTGGTTATTTCGTGTCAACAAAGCAAGGACTTACCCCTGTAGATAATACACAATATCATTTCGACTCGAAAGTTATTACTCTTCCAAAGGCCACTAAAAAGTTACGCTTCAGAGTGTTTAGTACCAACACTGGTGGAAACGATCCTTCAGGTCTTTATCCTTTCTTTACAATGGGTGAGTTCTATTTGTATAAGGCTGATGGTACTCAGGTGAAATTGAAAGCTGCAGACTTCTCTACCAATGCACAGTCAGCTGATGAAGGTCCCATTTCTGCTATCTGTGATGGTGTCAAGACAACTCATTTCCATTCTGCTTATAATTCAACTCCTAACACCTATCACTACATTGAAGTTGCTTTGCCTACAGAAATGCAAAGTTTCAAGTTTAGTTTTGATGGACGTAAAAATTTTAGAAATGTTCCTGCCGTTATTCAGGTGTTAGATGACGATGCTATCGTTGCAGCGAATGAGGAAGATGCAGTATTGCAAGCATTGCCTAGTCTCAAAACGCTCTATAACGAAAAGAACTATAGCATTGGCACGAATTATCAACAATATCAATATTCAGGTGATCTAGACACTTATAATACTGCAATAAAAAAAACCAAACAGATTATTTCAGAATACTTCGGTCTTTTCACAGCGAATGATGTAACAACTGCTAATAACAATTTGTCTGGAGTAGCAAAAGCTGATTTTACTATTAACACTCCTAAGGATGGTTCTTTCATACGTATTCGTGCTACGCAATCTTCTCAAGGTACGATGCCTTATTTGACATCAGAACTTAGTACTTATAAGAGTGAGACAACAAAGATAGATGCAACAACCCGTGCTGCTTTGAAACCAGGAAAAAATGGTGACAATGAGGCAAATACAATTTTCTACTACAAGGATCAGAAACTCATTGCCTATTCAACTGGATATAAGACTGCTAATAATAGTAATTTCTTAGGTTATCGTGGAATTGTTCCTGGTACGAATGTAACATTTAAGGAATCGGGTGATTCTAGAAGCGAATACAATGTTATGTTTAATGACAATAATCGTAAATTGTATACAAAGAAACAGACTGAAGATAATACCGATTACTACTATACCGATGCTGGAGGTGCTACTGCCAATGGCGCTGGTTACAGATTCTGGCTTGAAAAAGTAGAATCTCTTCCTGTAACGGTTTCTGATGCTGGTTATGCAACTCTTTGCGCTCCTGTTGCTTTAACTATTCCTGCTAATGTTGAAGTCTACACAGCTTCATTTGATCAAACGGGTGTAAAACTTAATCCCATCACAGGTGTAATTCCTGCTAATACAGGTGTAGTAATCGAAGCTACAGCAGGCAAATACAATTTTGCAATTACAACAAGCGAGGAAACAGCTTCAAGCGACCTTATTGGTAACATTGCTACAGAAAACATTGATGCTAGCAAGGCTGCCTACATCCTTGGCAATGGTTCTGCAGGTGTAGGTTTCTACAAGCTTAATAGCACTGATCGTACTATCAAGGGTGGTCGTGCTTACTACGTTGCTCCTTCTGGCGAAGCTGCAGCATTCCTCTTCAATGGTACAACTACTGGTATTGAAGCAATTGAAGCTGCTTTGAACGATGTTAACGCTCCTATTTATGACCTCAGCGGTCGCAAGGTTGCTAATGCTATTAAGGGTGGCGTTTACATCAAGAATGGCAAGAAGTTTATTGTAAAGTAATCACTAACAAAGTAAAGCATAGACAAAATGATTAAGAAAATATATACAAGTCCACGCTCTGAAGTGGTTACTTTCCACACAGAAAGTCTTATGACCACTACTTCTATGATTAAGAGCGATAGTATTGAGTTGGGTGGCTCTGAAGCCCTCGGCAACGAACGTGGTTGGAGCAGCGAAAGCTGGTCGAATACCGACGAAGACTAAACATCTGAATTCATAAATAATCGCCGCACAAACCTTTAGGCTTGTGCGGCGTTTGTTTTGATTTACTATTTATCGTATTTTTTGTCAACAAAAAACCGATTAAGCGATGGCAAGAACACCTACTTAACAGGAAAAGGTAAAGTCCCACCTAAGGACTTTACCTCTTCCTGTTAAGTAGGTGATCAAAATTAGTTGATCAAAGGATTTTCACGACTTTAAATTGTATCTCTTTCTCCTTTTTGCACCGAGTCTTATACCTTCTATCAGTAGAACAAGCCATTAGTGCGCTGAAGCGCAAGGGCGTAGCCAGTATGTTTCAATTTGTGCCTTGGCACAAATTGAGTATAGTATGTAAATAAGTATGTAGAATTGTATGTTATGTATGTTCTCGCGCTAAGCGACTATAAGTAGATGTTCAAAGCATGCTGGTGCCGCGGGTTACAAACCCGCCCACTCCCCAATTAGGCAGACAAATTAATATTCATGTATTTGTTAGTCAAGGCATCGAGCCTTGACTAACAAATGCCGACGCGGGGACGCGTCGCCCCCAGGTTAGGATGCGCCCCCCAATTAGTTAGTATCCCATACGTCTAAGTTTGAAAAAATACGATGATACATTGGTTTCAATATTTTAAATAACGATATTTACCTAAAAAAGAAGTAACTTTGCTGCGAATTAGCGTACAGAAAGAATTGCTGCGCATAATAACACTCTATTAATCCGCAATCAACAAATGACTGAAAATTATAGTTTGAGCCACTTGAAAGAACTCGAAGCAGAGTCAATTCACATTATTCGTGAGGTGGCAGCCGAATTTGAAAATCCTGTAATGCTCTATAGCATTGGTAAGGACTCAAGCGTTATGGTACGCTTGGCCGAGAAGGCTTTTGCTCCAGGTCGTCCTCCCTTTCCCTTGATGCATATCGACTCAAAATGGAAGTTTAAGGAGATGCTCGAATTTCGCGATTGGTATGCCAAGGAGCATGGTTGGAACCTCATCGTTGAAAGCAATATGGAGGCTTTCAAAGCAGGGGTAGGTCCTTTCACACATGGTTCGAAAGTGCACACTGACCTTATGAAGACGCAAGCCTTAAAGGCAGGACTTGACAAGCACCACTTCGATGCGGCATTCGGTGGCGCACGACGCGACGAAGAGAAGAGCCGTGCAAAGGAACGCATCTTCTCCTTCCGCGACCAATTCCACCAATGGGACCCCAAAAACCAACGCCCTGAATTATGGGATATCTACAATGCACGCATTCACAAAGGCGAGAGCATTCGCGTATTCCCTTTGAGCAATTGGACAGAGTTGGATATTTGGCAATACATTCGTTTGGAAAACATTCCTATCGTTCCCCTTTACTTTGCCAAGGAACGTCCTGTTGTAGAAATCGATGGTCAATTGATCATGCCCGACGACGACCGCTTGCCCGCAGAGTATCGTGACAAGATCGAAATGCGTAAAATCCGTTTCCGTACGTTAGGTTGTTGGCCATTGACTGGAGCTATAGAGAGCGAAGCTGACACGATTGAAAAGATTGTGGAAGAAATGATGACTACCACGAAGAGTGAACGCACCACTCGTGTCATCGACTTCGACCAAGATGCCTCAATGGAACAGAAAAAACGCGAAGGATATTTCTAAAATGAGTTTAATAAGTTTAAGAGTTTAATGAGTTTAATGAGTTTAAGAGTTTAATAAGTTTATGAACTCTGAGTTATAGACTTGCCTACGTAACGCGTGCTTTCTAGCATGCGACTTCCCAATAACTTATTAAACTCATTAAACTCATTAAACTTATTTAAACTCACTAAACCCAAACTTTTCCCCCTTATGCTTGATATATTTATTATAGTAGTACTACTATGGGCACTCTTTAGTGGTTGGCGCGCGGGCTTTATAAAAGAAGTGGCCTCTATGGTGGGTGCATTGGTGGGCTTGTTAGTCGCTGCTACGTGCTACTCCAGTTTTGGAGAATATTTAGCCGTAAATGGCAGCGAGACCAATATGGTGACAAGCGTCATAGCCTTCTTCTTACTTTGGATCTTTGTGCCCATTGTATTAGGTTATGTAGCCAACGTCCTAACGAAATCGCTCAAAGGCATGAAATTAGGCATGCCCAACTCGATATTAGGTGCGCTTGTTAGTGCATTGAAGTACCTTATTATATTGAGTTGCGTACTCAACGTGATGCAAAGCCTACATATCCTAAACGAGGAAAAGGCGCAAGAGTCAACCCTCCTCAGCCCCGTAACAGGTGCACTCCGTATGTGCTTTGACAACGATTCTACACAAGTAGACCAATCGACTACAGCAAGCGATAGCACTAACATCGACGAAGAGCCTGATACCGTTTGGGTTAACATGCAAACTGAAAAGAACCCGAGAAGATAGATAATTATGGCAAACGAAAATGAACTGGTAAAAGAGTTCACGGACAAGAAATATGAATATGGCTTTACCACCGACGTTCACACCGAAATAATCGAACGCGGACTGAACGAGGAGGTCATTTGCCTCATCTCTGAAAAGAAGGGTGAGCCTGATTGGCTGCTTGAGTTTCGACTAAAAGCTTACCGCTATTGGCTCACGCTCGAACAGCCCGACTGGGGACACGTCAACTTGCCTCAAATAGACTATCAAGCCATATCTTATTATGCCGACCCTACTAAGAAGCAAAAAGAAGAAGGCAATAAAGAGATAGACCCAGAACTGATGAAAACGTTTGACAAATTGGGCATTCCCCTTGAAGAACGTATGCAATTGGCAGGTGTAGCTGTTGACGCTGTGATGGACTCTGTTAGCGTTAAGACAACGTTTAAGGAGAAGTTGCAAGAGAAAGGCATTATCTTTAGTTCTATATCTGAAGCTGTGCGCGAAAATCCTGAGTTGGTGCGCAAATACTTGGGTTCGGTTGTTCCTTATCGTGACAATTACTTTGCAGCACTCAATAGTGCTGTATTTTCCGACGGCTCGTTCGTCTACATACCACGAGGTGTACGTTGCCCCATGGAACTTTCGACTTACTTCCGCATCAACGCGCAAGGAACGGGACAGTTCGAACGCACCCTTATCGTGTGCGACGATGGTGGCTACGTAAGTTACTTAGAGGGCTGCACCGCTCCTATGCGTGATGAAAACCAACTACACGCTGCTATCGTCGAGATCGTTGTAAACGAAGACGCTGAAGTAAAATACTCTACCGTACAGAATTGGTATCCTGGCGATAAGGAGGGACGTGGAGGTGTATATAATTTGGTGACAAAACGCGGTCAGTTACGTGGCGCAAATGCTAAGCTCTCATGGACGCAGGTTGAAACGGGTTCTGCCATAACGTGGAAGTACCCTTCATGCGTGTTGATGGGCGATAATTCGCAAGCAGAGTTTTACTCCGTTGCTGTAACCAATAATCATCAAGAGGCTGACACGGGTACGAAGATGATTCACATTGGCAAGAACACGCGCAGTACGATCATCTCAAAGGGTATCTCAGCAGGCAAGAGTCAAAACTCTTATCGTGGCTTAGTGAAGGTAGGTAGCAAGGCCAGTGGCGCACGTAATTACTCTTCGTGCGATTCTTTGCTCCTTGGTTCTGAATGTGGCGCGCATACGTTTCCCTACATTGACGTAGCCAACCCCGATGCTACCGTAGAGCATGAAGCTACTACTTCAAAGATATCTGAAGACCAACTCCTCTACTGCAACCAACGTGGCATTCCTACCGAAGATGCTGTTTCACTCATCGTTGGCGGCTACGCTAAAGAGGTAATTAACAAACTCCCCATGGAGTTTGCCGTTGAAGCTACCAAACTGCTCAGTGTATCACTCGAAGGCAGCGTGGGGTAGTGCTACGCAAATGTGCAAATGCTTGGTAAATGTGCAAATGCTTGGTAAATGTGCAAATGTGAGAATGTGCAAATGTGCAAATGTGCAAATGTGCAAATGCTTGATAAATGTACTAATATGCAAATGCTTGGTAAATGTGCAAATATGCAAATGCTAAAATGATTATCTATTGTAACTAAGGGAATGTGTAAATAAAGGCGACAATTTGCACATTCTCACATTTGCACATTTCCCAAGCATTTGCACATTTTAAATATTACTACCATGATTAAGATTTCAAATAACATTATAAGCGCTGAAATAAGCACGACAGGTGCTGAAGTGCAAAGCATTCGCGATATTGAGACTGGGCGTGAATATTTATGGAATGGTGACGAACGTTGGTGGCATGGCCACTCTCCGATTCTCTTTCCAATAGTAGGCGGAATGTGGAACGGCACTTGCCGCATAGACGGTGAGGAAGTTAGCATTCCTAAACACGGCATTGTACGTCGTGCTACGTGGACTGTTGATAACGTAACAGCCGATCAAGCTACGCTAAGTATCAATAGTACTGTAGGCAGTTTTAAGACATTTCCCTTTGCCTTTCACCTCAGTGTTACTTACCGACTTGAGGGCAGACAGCTAAAAGCAGACTTTACAGTAAAGAACTTGAGCGGTTGCGACCTATGGTTTCAACTCGGTGGACACCCCGCTATTGCTCTTCCCGATTGGAAGGAAGAGAATGAGGTGGACGGCTACCTACAATTGGAGGGGCAACCACAGCACGTACTTCGTGCGGGCGAACAGGGTTGTTTAGAACCTGAAACCTTTGCTGTGCCACAAAACGAAGAGGGTCTCATTCCTCTCTCTGTTGACACGTTTAGTCACGAGGCTCTTATCTTTGACGAACATCAAGTGAAGGCTGCTACCGTTTTAGGACGCGACAAGAAACCCGTGGCGCGCGTTGCGTGCGACTCTCCCGTATGGCTCTTTTGGAGTCCACAAGGCGTTCATACTCCTTTTGTTTGTTGCGAACCTTGGTATGGCCTTTGCGACCACCAAGGATTTGAAGGCCCTGTGCAAGACCGTCCATACATCAACTGTGCTCATAGCGGCGAAACTTGGCAAGGAGCCTATAGCATTGAGGTGTTCTAAACACTGTAATTTTAAACATTATGATTAATGGCAGATTAATGACGTATTAATCTGCCATTATTTTTGCTCTATAACGAATGGTGTGGGTAAACAGCAATTTATCTGCCTAATTGGGGGGCGGGTTTGTAACCCGCGGCAGCAGCATGTTGTGCTTATAGTCGCTTAGCGCGAGAACATACATAACATACAATTTAACGTACTTATTTACATATATTGGTGTCCGATAAAACTCAAAACATTCTCAATATATCACATTGTCGCTGAAAACGCAAGGGCGTAGCCAGTATGTTTCAAGTTGTGCCTTGGCACAACTTGAGTAGTATGTAAATAAGTATGTAAATAAGTATGTTATGTGTGTTCTCGCGCTAAGCGACTATAAGCAACCTGCTGCTGCCGCGGGTTACAAACCCGCCCCCCAATTAGGCAGACAAATTGCTGTTTACAAAAAAAGCCCCGCAATCACTTGCGGGGCTTTTATTATGTATTGAAAGACGATATGCGTCTTGAGATGTTCGAAAGTTTTACTTAACGATAACCTTCTTACCATTCTTAATGTAAACGCCAGCGGGCAACTTGCCAGAGACGCGAACACCACTAAGCGTGTAAATCGCGTCGGCTTGCTTCGTGTCGACAGTTACGTTGTTAATGCCCGTGTCAGTACCAATATTGTAAGTGAGCGTAATGGCAGGGAGGTTATCGCCTTCAGGACTTACAAAGTAACCTTCAGGAATTTCGATGGTGTAAGTACCCTCAGCAGTTTGCTTATCAGTAAAGCTAATGCTAAACTTACTCCAGTCATCGTCAAAGCCTAAGGCATCGACCGTTTCAATCTCTTCGCCATTCTTCTTCAAGCTAATCGTGCCACTACCCATGCCCACTTCATCGTAGTCGGTGAAGGTGATGACAATCTCTTGCAATGACTGAACGGTGCTACCATTCTTAGGACTGGTAGTGAAGTTAGCCACAATTGGTTCGTCGTTGCCCTTAACGATGAAGAAACCTTCGTAAGCTTTTGACAACTGGCCCATAGATTGTTCACCAACGTTGAAGTATTCAGCAGGAATGACCAGTGTGTAGCCACCCTCTTCAGTGATAGGTTGCTTAAGGGTGAGGCGGATCGTATTCGTCGTGGCGAAGTAAGCAGCGTCAGTGGCCTCTTGACCGTATTGCTTAACTGCTGCAGCGTATTCGCCAGCGTCGATGAGGTCGTTGATAGCCTGTGTCGTCTCGTCCTCAAAGATTAAACGCGCCTTTACGACGGGCACGTCAATGGTGTTGAGCATATTAAATACGTGAGCTTCGCCCAAATCGAGCGCACCTAAAGTGATAGCATCTTCAGCAGTCACGTCGAACTCGTAAATTTCATCAAGTTCTTCGCCAGCTTCGCCCCCTTGCGTAGGAACAACGGTCAGAGCAGCTCCATTGAAGGAAAGTGTGAACTCCATAGAAGTATAAGAAGTATCACGATTACCTGCGTTGCCCTTAACGCGGTGGCCGTCTTGGTCGGTAGCGGTAAAGTTGATAACGATAGAGTGTTCTGTAAGGGTGGCAGCCGTAGCAGCGTCCATGCTTAACGTCCATTGGCTGGCATAACCGTCTTTGCCCTCAACAGGAGTGCAAGAGGTAAAGTTAGTTGTTTTGCCATCCCCCAAATCAACGTGTGCGTTCTCTACCTTAACGAGACCATTAAAGTTGAGCTTAATCATAAAGTCGTTGGCTGAAGAGATGGTGTTGTCATCGGGAGTGTGTGAGTCAAGTACAACGTCGCTGTATTCATAGTCAGCTTGTGAACCCGTAAAGTAGAGCGTATCTGTACCAACGACGAGGTCGCGGTAAGGATTGAAGTTCTTGTCCACCTGTTGGTAACCCGTAACGACTACGCGGTAAGTGTGGCCCATGTAGAGCTTCGTATTGCCCGCGCCTGCTACTTCACCGCGCCATTCGGTCGTTCCTTCAGTTCGTGCGATATGAGTGGGCGTAACGATGTAGGGGTCGTCGCCCTCTACGGGGTTGAGGTCGGTGATGTCGTAAGTAACGTAAGAGATAGAGTCGTTGCCAACGACGTCGTCGCGGTTGGTCGTGATGACGATTGGTGCATTGGCTGCCAATTCGTTGAGTTCTGCGCCCTTCAATGTAATAGGAGCTGCTTCTGCGCTGGCTTGATACGTCATGTCGAGTACGGCAAATCCGTTGTACTTAGCAGAGAAGAGCGAACTATAATCCTTACCGTCAGCAGCTTTAAGGTCCGTCAGCGTGAAGAAGATGTCCTTCTGACCGCGTACCTCAGCAGGTATAGGCACCTTTAGGGTGTAAGCGCCCTCGATGTCGTCATCAGGCGTTTCGGTGCATTGGTCCTTAGCTACAAGAGCCGTCTTAACGGTGTTGTCGTTGATGTCGGTATACGTAAACTTAGCTCCTGTGAAGCTAATTTTCTGATAGTCCGTAGCGAATACTTCAATGTTCTCAGCATTGTCCAACATAGCGCCACTGGCAGGAATGAGTTCGGTGCTAATGTTGACCGTCTCAATGCTGTAAGGCATATTGCGCGTATATGATCCACGCGAACCGCTTGAAGTAGTGTAGACAGGGTTGCCTGCCAAGTCGCAAACGTAGCTTACGGTGAGCATCATGTTGTCGTAGAGAGCCGTTGTGTTGCCCAACATGCTTTGTGGGGTACGTTCCTTGTCGGTAAGGTCGATGATGAGTTGGTTGCCTTCAACGCGATAAGGAGGAGTCTCAACGTACTTGTTGCTGGCTTCAGAGCCAGATGAAGTATCGGAATAGGTGAGTTGTACCTTGTTCTTGCCTATCTGGATATTGCCGTCAAAGGTGAGTGTGATGATGCCGTCCGCATCGCCCTTCGGCCAGAAAGAGAGGAACTTGTGTGTATTGTCGAAGTTGGTAGACGAGATAAGTTTGAGTGGCTTTGCACCACATACGTAGTCAACGGCAATGGTACCGTCTTCGCCCAAAGTCTTAGTAGCGTCGTTTTCAACGTGTACGCCTATGAGACGTACTGTAAAGTTTTGGCCTTCGCTCAACGCGCCAGCCTCCATGAGTTCGTAGATAGGAGCTTTTACTTCAAAGTAGATCTTATTGCCACTTGTGAAGAAGCTCACCTGCTTGGTCGTTTCGCCAGCTACGATCTCCACCTTCTGCGCATCCACCGTGTGGTTGAAGTTAAACGAGATCTGCGAAGTGCTGGTACACATAATTGTGCTGCCAGCCTTTACTGACTGACTCGTGAGTTCGAGTTTGTCGTCAGTGCTGAAGGTCAGCGTGTTCTTTGCATTGTTGATACCATTGTAACGGAAGTAGATGGTCTGACCAGCCGTTACGTTGATTGAATAGTAAGCGTGGTAGACGGGTGTCGTATCGTAGAGATACTTCACTTTCATTACCTGCGTGCACGCCTCGTCGCTGAAGGGTGTAAACATGGCGCTGTTGGTGCTCGTCACTGTGAGCACACCTGTTTCGGTGGCGGTATAGTAACCAGTCACGTACTCATACTGTGCCTCAATGGCATAAGCCTTGTTCAGTTCAAGTGCACCATAGTCGAGCGGCTGACTGGCGGCTTGCGCTGTAAATAGGCTCAGCACAAAGAGCAAACAGAGCGTAAGGGTTTGTTTCATATTATATATATATTATAAGGGTTTTCTCTCAGTTTGTAGTTTATAAAGTTACGCTGCCTTGGTAATCAACGAAACGAACCTTTATAACCTTAAAACTTTAAACTTAGTTAGAAAGTTCGGATAATATTGGGGCGTCGCCCCCGAACGGACGCGACGCCCTTCTATTTAGTATAATTACATCAATTATTACATCAATTACATCATTACCTTCTTCACTACAACACCTTGGGCGGTCGTTACCTTGACGATAACTACGCCTTGCGTAGCAGGGCGGAGCGTGAGTGTACCTTCACCTTGCGTACGAGCCAAGGCACGGCCGTCGAGACTGTAAACAGTGGCTTGGGCTGCAAGGGGAGAAGTGACTACAATTGCACCATTTGCTGCTGCTACCGAAATGGCTGCCGTGGTGTTGTCCACGATCTCATCAATGCCGTCAACGGCATTGCTCGGGTGCGTCTTGTACGCATTGATGAGGCGGTCAGTGTTACCGTCGAAGAGCATTACAACTACATCGGTGTTGTTTGCATTCGCTACAGCATCGGGTACGGGGATAGAGAGGGTAGTGGTGTATTCCTTACCAGCTTCAATCGTGGTGGGGAAGAGTTCTGAAGTACCCGTAAAGGTGTCGCCCCAGTAGCCACGTACTACGTGATTGAACGTGAAGGGGTTAACCGAAGCCGTACCATACTTGCCGCCTTGACCCCAATCGCCAATTACGTCGTCGGCAATCGAAGAAAAGCCGTTTGACTGATAGCCTATCAAACCATTCTCCAATACAACGGCGAAGAGTTTGATATTCACGTCAGAAGCATTCAAAGCATACTTCACAGTGCAAGGTACTGTGATGCTCTTACCATTCGCGCTGAGGCGGCTGGTGGCAGTAACCTCGGCAGCAGCGGGCTTCGTCAGTTGGCTTTCTACTTCGCTCTGCCAAGTAACGTCGTTGCTTGTGTTCTCGCCTGGTGTGAGTGAATACTTGCCCGTCTTCGTATCCTGCGTAATGGGGTAAGTAATCTCGCCACGCTGAATGCGGCCAGAAGGAGCAGCCGTGAGGTTGAGGAACGCAGCATAGTTTGTTACGCCAGAGGCCAGTTGGTCGCCCGTGTAGCAGTGAAGCGCCATGGGAATGAACAAGTCGCCGTAGGTTTGGCTCAAGTGGTCAATAGCGATGATGCCCAAAGGACAGTTGACGCAGCCCATACCCGTAAACTCTTCAAGTGTAACGCGCTTAGTGGGCTCGAAGCTAAGGTCGCTAATCGTCTTGCTCACCGAGTTCTCCTTTTCGCCCAACTTAAAGTCGACGTTGAAGCGATTGATAGCGCCTACGGTCAAGGGCAGTTCCTTCGTAAAGGCGAATTGGTAGACGTCACCCTTCTTGAGGTTGAGGCCAGACGCTGTGATGTGGTCAATCTCGTTGCCTGCAGCGTCCTTCAGCGTGAGGCTGAGAGTGGTGTAGGTATCGTTGTCGTTGATGCGAATGTTACCCTTAATCTTAGCCTTAGACTGGTTGACAACGGTCTCGTCGATGTCGAAAGCAGCAAAGAAGGGAAGGTCGTGAAGCACCTTGATGTCGTCAAGGAACAAGAGGCTTTGGTTGCGGTTCTGATTAACAAAAGCAATGTAAACGTTCTTGCCCGCAAATTGTGCCAAACTAATGGTGTCGTTCTTCCAATAGCCTTCGAGTATTGACTCGTCAGCACCAGGATATTCGCGCTCGAAGTAAACGACCGTACCCTCGGCCTTCATGCGGTTGACGATATCGTCGTTGAGTGTAGAGTAGATATTATCTGACGGCCAAACGATTATCTTCAAACTATCGCTTGCTGCGCGGCGAAGGCTCTGGCTGCGGAAGGTAAGTGTGCAGCGGCTATCCATTACGTTGATTTGTGGCGTAACCAACCAGTCGTCGCTCTTACCTGCAGGGGTGTACATAGAGGTGGAAGCTGCAGAATAACCTGTTGCACCTTCAGCCTCGTCGCGTATGGGCACCCAAGCGTATTCGTTGCCCGCAGCTTTAAATGAGTACTCTTGCGACTCGTCGTCGGGCGTGTTGGTGTCACCGTCGTAGAGCAACACACCGCTCATGCCATTGTCGAAGTTCTCGCTATAAAGCACGTTGCTGTCGTACGAGATCTCACGTTCGTAAGCACCGCGAAGGTTGAGCGTATAAGCCTCGTTGGCCGTAACCGCATTGCCCGTCACGTCGGTGACAACGCCAGCTGGTAGGACTACTTGATAGTCAACGTCCTTAAGGAGGTTCTGTTGGGTAGCAGTGTAGGCGAACAAGCGGCGGCCGTTGACGCCCAATAGTAGGTTAGCCACAGGACTTGAGATGCCCTTCTGATAGAGTTGAGCACGTGCAGAGGTAGAGGTGAGTGCTACGCCCGCATCAAAGTTGAAAGTGATGGGGCTGGTAGAGGCATCAATCTTAGCCAAGGTTGCGTCGGCCTTCGGTGAAGTGCTGAGCACTTGCATGGGTGTGTTTGAACGACCTGTGTAGCTAATCTTTATCTCTTGGTTGTAACGTGTAGCGTCGCCCTTGATGCTAATGGCCTTGGCAGGGATTACCAATTCATAAGGCATGGCATCATTGCTGAGGCTGACGGCACGGAACTGAATATTAATCGTGTTGGGGTCGGTCGCATCAGTCTGAATGCTGAGGGCCGAGCCTACTACTTTGTCTTCTAACACGTCACGCACCTGTATCTTGTTGGCTTGTACCAAGGGCTGCACGTTGCGTGTAAAGGTGAGCTTTACGTTTGTCAGTTTTGAGAAGGTTGAGCCAGCAGCGGGTGTTGCGGTGTAAGCGCTCAGGAGGTCGGTGGTGGCAGCAATGTTAGAGAAGGGTTCGGGAAGGGTGATAACGTAGCTATCAACACTGCTCGTAAAGACGCCCAGCGTGCGTGAGTCGTCGCTAATGGCAATGGGCGTACCAGAATTGTCGTAGCCCAACTTGCTCAGAATGTCGAGGCCGTAGTGCTGTTGTATGCCTTGAGTGAAGTTGACCCAATATGCACCCGAACGCACACCGAAGTCGCGATAGGGATTGCCCTCAGGGCCTGCGGCATATACTTCGCCTCCATTGTCGACGGTGAAGCCAGCGTAAGACTGACTATAAGTGTCGTTATAGAGCGTGAACTCGTCCTTCTCTACATCGTACTTGAAGGGGCAGAAGAACTCGTTGGCGGCTACGCTCGAGTTGGTGTTGTTATTGTCGTTGAAGTAGTAGGCAGCCCCCGTTACGTAGCGTCCGTTGTTGCTAAGGGTAGCTTCAGAGATGAAGAGCAACTTATCGGCTAAGGGCTTCCAAGCCTCGGTGTCGCTCGTTTCGAAACCGATGAATTTATACGTATGATTCTCGGTGTTGTAGACGTAGTAACTGCAACCGCCACCGCCCTTCTCCGTGGGGAGGTAGCTAAACGAAAGGCAGCCCAATACGTACTTACCGTCAGCAGCAATACCGATGAAGCGATTTTGCTTCTGATTTTCGTGTGCTTGGTCTAACAAGGGGAGGTTGGGCGTAGCAATGGTGTCGCCCGTGGTGAGATTCCAAAGGGCAGGCTTCTCTTCGTATTCATTGCCATTGGGATTGACGAGGCCAACGGCATAGCGGCCGTCTGGTGTAACGTATTTGATTTCGCCACGCAGACCCGTCTGTTGTACAAAGTGCCAAGCGCTTTCGGTCACGTTGTAGTAGGCAGCATGGTTGTTGATAGATCCGACTATGATGTTACCGTCGTTGGTAACGTCTTGGGCCGAACTTGCCTTCACGGTGTCGGCCTTCAGTCCCTCGGTGAGCGAGAGGCTTTCGGTGGTGCGAAGATTGACACGGCGTGCTCCCACGTTGTAAACTTGTGTGGTAGAGCCGTCTTCGGCTTGTACGCAGAAAGCACCCCATTGTCCGTTGTCTGACATGCCTGTAAGAATGCCGCCGTCTTCAAACTTGAAGGTCTTGTACGTAGGCGTCGCTGTCTGCGTCTGTGCGCTCAGGCCCAGTGTAGTAGTGGCCATGCACAGTAGTAAGAACTTCTTCATTCTTTTTCTCTTTTGGTTGATGTTGAAGTTGACAAGTTAACGGGTTGACGAGTTAACGAGTAAGTTTTCCTCTTTTGCGTGTTGAAAGGTAGCTTACTCGTTAACTCGTCAATTTGTTAACTTGTCAACTTATAATAATTTAATTTAGTTTTTGTGTAAACATAGTGTCAATTTCACAATTAACGCTGCAAAAGTACAAATAAAACGATAGGTGCGTTTACAATTTGTTTTAAAAAACGTAATAATCAATGCTTTCGGGTGGATTTTAGTGCGTAGTGGTAAACAGTAAGTAAGAAGGTGGCTAAAAGTTTGTCCTATAACGAATGGTATAAGTAAGGTCGTATATGTATATATACAAAAGTGTACCCCACACAACACGTTGCAGAACCCTCAAAACGTGTTTTTCGATTTTAGGTGTTTATCTTAACAAATAGGGTGTATAGTTTTATGTTCCGTTTTTTTGCAGCAAAGACGGGCTGAAAGCCCAATGGAGCACATAGCCCAGGGCAGCGCCCTGGGTTATGGTTAGATGTCGCGATGGCGCCCTGAAAGGGCAAAAGCTCTACAATAAGCGTTGATTATTAGTGCTTTTGCCCTTTCAGGGCGCCATCGTTGCGCATCGTATACCCAGGGCGCTGCCCTGGGCTGAGGGCAAGCATTGGGCTTTCAGCCCGTCTTTGCTGCAAAAAAATGGAACATTAAACTGCACACCCTACTTAACAAAGCACTTTAGTCTCTTCTTCACCTTTTAAAATGTAGCTTTGCTTTGTTTACTTGTCAGAAAAGAGTAAATTTGCTGCGCTTTGTAGGGATATTGGCATATTATTCCCAATCTACAAGGCATATAAAAACAAACATCTATATACATATATATAATATAAGAAAAATATGAGTCTGAAAATTGTTGTGCTTGCCAAGCAAGTACCCGACACCCGCAATGTGGGTAAGGACGCGATGACTCCCGAGGGCACCGTTAACCGTGCCGCTCTGCCTGCCATCTTCAATCCAGAGGACTTGAATGCTTTAGAGCAAGCACTCCGTCTGAAGGAACAAAACCCAGGTTCAACCGTACACATCTTGACCATGGGGCCTCCGCGTGCTACTGAGGTTATACGCGAAGGACTCTATCGCGGTGCTGATGGCGGCTATTTACTTACCGACCGTGCCTTTGCCGGTGCCGATACTTTGGCTACAAGCTACGCTTTGGCACAGGCGATAAAGAAAATTGGTGTACCCGACATCGTATTGGGTGGCCGACAAGCCATTGACGGCGATACCGCACAAGTTGGTCCACAGGTAGCACAGATGTTAGACTTAAATCAGGTGACTTACGTAACCAGTGTTGACGAGGTGAAAGACGGCAAAGTAGTCGTAACACGCCACATTGACGGCGGCATAGAGCGCGTGGAAGCTCCCATGCCTATTCTGCTCACTGTTAATGGCAATGCAGCCCCCTGCCGTCCGCGCAATGCCAAGTTGGTAATGAAGTACAAGCGTGCTTCTGCTCCTATGGAGCGCCCTGCCGAAGGCTTAGCCTATGCCGAGGAATACGAGAAGAAACCTTACCTTACCATTGCACAATGGAGCGTGGCCGACGTTGACGGCGACCTCAACCAATGCGGTCTTGCGGGTTCACCCACCAAGGTAAAAGCCGTTCAAAACATTGTGTTCAAGGCCAAAGAGAGCAAACGCCTTAGCAGCAATGATGCTGATGTAGAAGGCTTGATAAAGGAATTGCTCGAAAGTCACACCATTGGTTAATGTGCGAATATGTCAATGTGACAATGTGCTAACGTTGCCTATGTCACATTAAAATTCAACAGTAATGAATTAACATATTAGCAAATTAGCTCATTAGCAAATTAAAAACATGAACAACGTATTCGTTTATTGCGAAATAGATCATACAGCGGTTGAGGAAGTAGCATACGAACTTCTCACCAAGGGACGTAAACTCGCCAATGAGTTAGGCGTTCAGCTCGAAGCCATTGTTGCTGGCACGGGCATTACCGGAAAGGTAGAAAAAGAAATCCTATCGTATGGTGTTGACAAGCTCCACGTGTTTGATGCTGAGGGCCTCTTCCCTTATACCTCAAAGCCCCACACCAGCATCTTGGTCAACCTCTTTAAGCAGGAAAAGCCACAAATCTGCCTTATGGGGGCAACGGTGATTGGTCGCGACCTCGGTCCGCGCGTGTCGTCATCGCTCACCAGCGGCTTGACAGCCGACTGTACGGCTCTTGAGATTGGCGACTTTGACGATAAGAAGAACAAAAAGCACTACGACAACTTGCTCTATCAGATTCGTCCCGCTTTTGGTGGTAACATTGTAGCCACGATTGTCAACCCCGACCACCGTCCTCAAATGGCAACTGTTCGCTCTGGCGTAATGAAGGCCGAAAAGGTGAGCGATGACTATAAGGGTGAAGTCGTATATGAAGACGTGGCTAAATTTGTGCCCGAAACGGACTATGTCGTTAAGGTGCTTGAACGTCATGTTGAGAAGGCTAAGAACAACCTCAAGGGTGCTCCTATCGTTGTAGCTGGAGGTTATGGTGTCGGTTCGAAGGAAGGTTTCGATCTCTTGCGCAAGTTGGCACACGAACTCCACGGAGAGGTAGGTGCCAGCCGTGCTGCTGTCGATGCAGGCTTTTGCGAACACGACCTTCAGATTGGTCAAACAGGCGTGACGGTTCGCCCCAAAGTGTACATTGCTTGCGGCATTAGCGGTGCTATTCAGCACGTTGCTGGTATGAAGGAGAGCGGTATCATCATCTCTATCAATACCGACCCCGAAGCACCGATCAACCAAATAGCTGACTATATTATTACAGGCAGCGTAGAAGAGGTAGTGCCCAAGATGATTAAGTATTATAAAGAAAATAGTAAGTAATACCTCTATTGCACAGTATATATAGCTTATGAAGTATTTCTTCTTCAAGTTATGTATGGGGTACTTATTTGTTCTCATTTTTTGTATATTGGAGCTTGTCCCTTGGACTATCTTCTTGAACGTGAAAATGCATTTAGGGCTTGTAATCCTTTCGCTCATTTGCACTTTACAACAAAAGTTTTATAAAAAAGATTTTTAACTAATGGCAAACAATTATACAGATCATCCCGAACTGAAGTTTGAGTTGAATCACCCACTTATGAAACACATCGTGGAGTTGAAAGAACGCAACTTCCGCGATAAAGATGCGTTTGACTATGCGCCACTCGACTTTGACGACGCGATGGATAACTACGACCGTGTACTCGACATCACGGGCGAGTTGGCTGGCACCACAATTGCCGACAATGCTGAGGGCGTCGACCTCGAAGGCCCTCACCACGAAGGCGACCGCGTGCGCTATGCCAGTGGCACAGCAGCTAACCTCGATGCAATGGTAAAAGCTGGCTTGAATGGTATGACCATGCCTCGCCGCTTTGGTGGCTTGAACTTCCCCATTACGCCTTACACCATGTGTGCCGAACTCGTTGCTGCAAGCGATGCTGGCTTTGGCAACATCTGGAGCTTGCAAGACTGTATCGAGACCCTTTACGAATTTGGCAATGAAGACCAACACAGCCGCTTCATTCCTCGCATCTGCGCTGGCGAAACGATGTCAATGGACTTGACCGAACCTGATGCAGGTTCTGACCTTCAGCACGTTATGCTCAAGGCCACTTATTCAGAAGAAGAGGGTTGCTGGTTGCTCAATGGTGTGAAGCGCTTCATCACCAATGGCGATGCCGACCTTCACCTCGTCCTCGCTCGTTCGGAAGAGGGTACTGTCGACGGCCGTGGCCTTTCTATGTTCATCTACGACAAGAACCAAGGTGGCGTCAACGTGCGCCGCATTGAAAATAAGTTAGGCATTCATGGTAGTCCTACCTGCGAGTTGGTCTACAAAAACGCCAAAGCCGAACTCTGTGGTGAACGCCGTTTGGGTTTGATTAAGTACGTTATGGCTTTGATGAATGGTGCACGTTTGGGTATTGCCGCTCAGAGCGTCGGCATTTCACAAGCTGCCTACAACGAAGCTTTGGCCTATGCTCGCGACCGCGAGCAGTTTGGTAAGGCTATCATCAACTTCCCTGCCGTTTACGACATGTTGGCCCTCATGAAGGCTAAGCTCGACGCAGGTCGTGCCTTGCTCTATCAGTGCTCACGCTATGTTGATATCTACAAAGCTTTGGAGGACATTGCACGCGAGCGCAAACTTGAACCTGAGGAACGCAAGGAGCAAAAGAAGTATGCCAAGTTGGCCGATGCTCTTACTCCCTTGGCAAAGGGCATGAACTCTGAATATTGCAATCAGAATACGTATGACGGCCTTCAGATACACGGTGGTTCGGGCTTTATGATGGAATATCCCATTCAGCGTTACTATCGTGATGCACGCATTACCTCTATCTACGAAGGTACAACGCAGTTGCAGGTAGTTGCTGCCATTCGTTATGTGACGAACGGTTCGTACTTAGCCCAGATGCGTGAGTTTGAGACAGCAGAAGTAAGCGAAGCCTTGCAACCAATTTTGGCTCGTGCCAAGGCTATGGCTGATAAGTTTGAGGAAGCTACGGCTTACGTCAAAGAAGCGGGTGAACCTGTTTTCCATGACCTCTGTGCACGTCACTTGGTCGAAATGGCTGGCGACATTATCATGCTCCACCTCTTGCTCCACAATGCAACGGAAAATGCCGAACTCTTCGGCAAGAGTGTTCGCGTTTATGCTAACTTCGTTGAGGCTGAAGTCGCTAAACATCATACTTTCGTAATGAACCTCAAGCCTGAGGACGTAGTTGACTACGTACAAGCTTAATAGCGCACAATAAACAAAAAAAATGGAATAATTAATGGGTCATCATGAACCATTAATTATTCCATTTTTTTCGTTTATTGGGTAGTTCTAAAAACAGAATTTTTAGAACCACCCTGTAAGCATTTACATCGCTAAGTTATCCAACAACGCATTGAGGTTGGCAGTAAAGAGGCGTACCGAGATAGCCAATAGAATAATGCCAAAGAATTTGCGCAACAGATAGATAGCAGCTGGTGAAATGATGCGTTCCACTTTGTCGGTAGCCTTTAGTACGATAAATACGAATATCATATTGAGCAACAAGCCTATCAATATATTCACCGTAGCATATTCAGCACGCAGTGAGAGTAGGGTAGTGAACGATCCCGCCCCCGCTAATAGTGGAAATACAACTGGAATG
>ENA-UEOL01000750-UEOL01000750.1-human-gut-metagenome-genome-assembly--contig:-NODE-750-length-23275-cov-227.917234_pt1 | contig 23275 bp, 9 predicted proteins | sample MGYA00242884_ERZ507884 | MGnify/ENA primary metagenome ERZ507884 (study PRJEB26167, sample SAMN06115417) | human gut metagenome | host: Homo sapiens | place: China:Chongqing | collected 2015-03-06... | reverse complement strand
CAAGTATTGCCAGCTTGGGGCATCGAGCCCCAAGTTGGCAATGCCGACGCGGGGACGCGTCGCCCCCAGGTTAGGACGCGTCCCCCCAATTAGGCAGATAAACTGCAGTTTATGGGTTTAATAAGTTTATTGGTTTAATAAGTTTATGGGTTACTCGTATAATATTAACCTTCCTCTACCTTCTTTCTAATTTCGGGAAAATGTTCTAAAATAGTGTTGAGTGCTGCGAGGTTGCGGTCTGTTTGGCCTTTAAAGTTCCTCGTTTTGAGCGAAAGCTCTTTGGGCTTTCCTAAGCCACGCGGCTTATTGCGTCCAAACGGAACGGGAATGACGGGTGTGCCTTGTGCTACGCAGGCTGCCCAAAACCAAATGTCGTCGACTGTAGGAGCCAGACGCGTAAAGAGTTCGACATCGAGCATATCGGCTTTTAGAGCGTGAGGCGGATATAGCACACCTGCCACACCCGTTTGTAAATTAAGAAAACCACGGTGAATGCGTTTGAACACAAAGTCGTACCAACGGTATTTCTTCCATTGTCGGTACGGCGCTCCGAGTTGAATGCGTTTAGCGCGATGAGCGAGTACGGCATCAGGATATTGTGCGTGAAGACGCAGGAGGTCGCGTAGGAGGTGGCGGTGGTAAGCGATGTCGTCGTCGACGGTCACGATGATCGCTTCGGGAAAGTCGTGGAGAGCGGGTACGAGTTTGCGATACGAACGAATGTCGGTGGGGTAGTCACGTACCTCGAAAATGGGCGATTTGTTTGCTAACTGCCTTACACCGTCGAGTAGTCGCTCTTGTCCTTCGAATTGTGAAAGCGTAAGGTAAAGCACCAACTTGTCGGGCAGTACAGAACCATTTAATAAGTATTGTACAGCCTGTTCGGCATAACCGATGGCAGCAGGGAATGATGTCATCGATACGACCACCTGTGTTTTGTTATCTGTCATAATGATATGAGTCTTTTACTCGCTTACGTCGTTTAAGTCATACTGCGTGAAGTAGTCGTCTTTCACTTCACGTTGTGTGCCACTGGCGCGGCCGCGTGTTTGCTTCTCACAGAACTCTTCGTACGACCTTACGGCATAATGATTGATGCGTATAATGTCCTGTTGTGGCTCGCGTTGGCGAAAATTACGTGTAATGCGTTGGCCATGAGAGTCGGCTGCGTAACCGTCAATCTTTGCGGCTTCGTGACAACCTATCATGCCATACACGCGGCGAGGATTGACGATGCTCTTCACGTGGCGATTTAAGGGGTGCTCAGGGAGTGAGTGACGCGTGAAGCGTTGCATTACGCCCCCTTCGGTGTGTGTGCGGTGGCCGTTGCTGCCATAAATGAGCCAATTGACTTCGACAGCTGCAAACTGTTCAAAGCGGTTGAGGAAAGCGGGTATCGAAGCGTCTTTGACGGGTACGATAAACTCGTCCAGATCGATAAAGGCTATCCAGCGGGCTTCGTAGCGGTGGTGTGCCAAGCAATGGTCGTAGGCGGCCAACTGTCGGCGGTAGCCAGGCCAAGGTTGGTAGATGACGATGCCCTGCTCTATGTAAGGCTTTAGTAATGCTTGTGTGCCGTCGGTGCTCTCATTGTCGTAGATGTAGAAGCGTTCTACCCCTTGCCGGCGGTGCCACTCTATCCATTCAGTAAAGTAAGGTCCTTCGTTCTTGGCAATGGCACATACGGCAAGGTGTACTTCAGGCGACTGCGTGTTGTGCTTCAATTCGTGCTTGAGTTTGAGAGCATTTATCAGTCCAAACCTTAAGATGCCTCGCCAGCGATTGCGTGTCATTTTGTGAGGTATGAGTCCTGCAATGATTTCAGCTGCTACTTTGTTCAAGGGGAGAGAGTTTTTGGGGTTAGAGGGTTAGAGGGTTAGTGGGGTAAAAGGTTAGTGGGTTATTGGGTTAGAAGGTTAAAAAGTTAGTTTTGGAAACTCATCTTTTAAACTAACTTTTTAAGGGTGGTTCTAATAATTCTGAAATAGGGATTTGTGCGCTATCGGAAGTGTATTTTTGAAAGTTTGTGAGGGAGCATAGCGGGCTATGTGACCGAACAAACTTTCAAAAAGACACTTTCGAGAGCGCACAAATCACATTTCAGAATAGCAGAACTCTAAAAACAGAATTTTTAGAACCACCCTTAACCTTCTACCCCCTCAAACTAACCTCCTAAATTCCAGTCTATCCCTTCTCGAACGACGATTGTTCGGGCAGTATATGTCTGAAAGCTTCGTCGAGTTGTTGCATCACTTGATCATAGTGATGAATGTGGACGTTGTCGTTCAAGCAGATGAGTGTGTACTTCTGTTCGTAAATGGCCTTGATAGCTTGTTTAGAGCGTATCATGAGGGGAAACATCTTCGTGTCGCGATACGTATTATAAGGTGTGAAGTTGCCCTGACAGATTTGCCACGTGCGGAAGAGTTCGGGCGTAAAGTCCGTTAACGAACGGAAACGGTTGTGTGACGTTTCGGTCAATTCCTCACCCGCGGCTTTCCATACGTCATCGAATGTACTCTTGAGGTAAGGCTGTGCATTGTGAGGCACGCGCAGTGTGATGAACTTACTGTAGAAGTGGAGTAGATAGTTCCAACACGCCTTCATACCGTAGCTCTTGTCATACCACTTGTCGTGGTGTTGTGATAGCACCTTTTTCTTGTCGAAGTGGCGATTGATGAGCCGAATATTGTTCTTAATGCGTTTGTACCATTGCGACCATGAAGGGTTGTAGGAGAAGACGGCGATGTCGCATGGCAGTCCGTTCTGGAAGAAACGTTCGGGGCTGACGTGGTTGATAATATAGAAGTCGTCGTTGAAGTAAACAAAATGGTCGGCCAATCCCGCTATTCGATGAATGTACCGTTCAATTACGGCAGAGTTGTAAACGGGTAGAAACTCTTCTGGAATAATGTCTTTGTGGTTAACAAGGTGAATTTTAGGGTTCGACTCATCTAACCACTCAGGCTTTTGCCCGTCGGTTATAAAATGTATTTTGCGCACCCAGGGGGCGAATTGTTCTACCCCTCGAAACCAATATTTTAAGAAGCCGTAGTCGCGGAAGCGAGCATCACAGACCCCATTCTTTGTGTTATTTTTGTTGCCTGAATATTTTGAAAATTTGGCTTGCCACGTAGGGTCGTTCATGTCGACCCATGTTATTACAAAGTCAATATCCATATATTGTTATCAATATTCGGTTGTCATTTATAAAAAGCGAGTGTGCAAAGTTATGCAAAAGTTTTGGGAATGAGCTAATATGCTAATGTGCAAATGTGAGAATGTGCAAATGGTCGCCTTTGTACGCGCAGTTATAAAAATATTACGTTATTCTCACATTTGCACATTAACTATGCACTTCCTCCATTCTGTGCAGTTGGTGTCGGTCAAACTGCATGATGATTTTGTGCAGCTGCGTGCCTTGGCGCAAGGCCTCGACGCGAGGTGCTTGGGCGTAAGCGTTGATTTGCGTAACTGCCTCGTCCCATTGCTTTTGTGCGGTGGCTTCGGTGTCGCCTTTGTGCAATAGTTTGAGTTCGAGAATGTAGCTGTGCTTAGTAGCGTAGTGCGTCAAGTCGGGTAGGAGGAAGAAGTCGCAGAATCCGTGATTCAACTCCAACTCAGGCGCGGTGTAATAATAAGGGTTGAGATTGAGGTAAGCCATAAAGAAGCCTTGTAAGTTGCGTTCCGCTTCAATGCCATCGCGCACGGACGCCACTTTGGCATAGGCATTGGCCATAAATTGCAATCCTTCGTTCCACTTTCCGTCATAGGCCATGTCGTAATAATAGTCGGTGAGCAGTTCGGTGTCAACGTAAGCCTTCTCTTCAAACATCTCTTGCAGATAGCCATAGTACTGCTTCCGCACGTTGTTATTGGGGATAGCCATTAAGAGTTTAGCACCTCGAGTGTTCTTAATGGTGAGCATGCCGTAGTAGAACAAGAGACTTGGAAATATTTTAGGGTCGGTGATTTGGTGTGCGGGGAAAGTCTCGTAGAGGTTGCAAGTAATCTCTCCCGTTTCGGCAATGGTGCGAATGACGCCTTTGCGATCGCCGTCCAACTTATCAAGTTGTATGAGGCGCTTCATCTTGTTATAGTCCGTCTTGGTGTTCGGGTCGATCATCTCTTCTGGGCCTTCGCCACGGCTGATGTAGTTGCGTAGGTAGTAGAGAACCATATCGCAGTTGAACACGCGGCTTTGCGTGTGGAGTGCATCTTTGGCAAAGCAGTAGTTGTCGTACCAAGGTTTCATCTCGTCAATCACAGCCTCAATGTTGCAGTCTGGGCGAATGGCCCCCGAAGCTTTGTAATAACTGAAGAGAGCATGTACGTCCTCAGTTGAGAAACCGAGCATTTGGTTAAACTCAGGTTTGGTAGAGATGTGCCAACCAATGTTGAAGCCGCTGGTCACGTCGTCGAGCGTAACAGGACTTACGCCTGTGATGAAGATACGGTCAAATGACCCCTTGAACTTCTTAAAAATGTCGCGATAAAAGCCTTCGGCATGGGTAATGCTCCAATATACGTCCTCACCTTGCTCATTGAGCACGGTGTTGGTAAAGTTGTCGTACTCATCGATGATGAGGTAGAGCGGGTACTCGTACTTTTTCGATTCATCGTTGATGAGGGTAAGTTTGTCAACCGCTGTTGCAGCACTTCTTACTTTTTTGACAAAGTCGTCGGTGTAATAGTCTTCATAAATGTCGACGAAACTGTCAAATACAACACGACAATAACTATCGAAGTTCTCTTCCAGCTTTTCAATCCTTCCTCCCACTTGTGAGAAATCAAGGTGCAGTACTTGATAGCGTCCTTGATTAGGCGTGGGGTGTTGGCCAATCCACAGCTTACCAAACCACTGCTCAAACTTATCCTTTGTGCGGCAGTCGTAGTAGGCGTGAAGCATGCCTAAGAAGAGGCTCTTGCCAAAGCGTCGTGGACGTATGAAGAAAAGATTGCGTGCCTCGTTCTCGAGCATGGGAATGTACATGGTCTTGTCCACGTAATATATGTTCTCCTCAACGATTGTGACGAAGTTCGACACACCATAAGGCAGTTCTTTTATAGCTTGATGCTTCATAATGAGATTGTTTTGCTGCAAATGTACGATATTTATTTAATGTGCAAATGCTTTGTTAATGTGCAAATGCCTTGTTAATGTGCAAATGCTGAGTTAATGTGCAAATGTGAGAATGTGCAAATGTGCAAATGGTCACCTTTATTTACTGAGTTATAGATTGAAGACTAAGTAAGTGTTCATAAAAACTCAGTAAGTAAAGGCAACCATTTGCACATTTGCACATTCTCACATTTGCACATTAACAAGGCATCGTCACCTTGTTCACCGTTTTGCCCTCGTCGGTGCGCGCTTCGACTACGTAGATGCCTTGTGGCAGTTTGAGACGGAGCGAAGAGGTGAAAGGCTTCATCTGGTAAAGCACACGGCCAGCGGCATCGACCACTTCGACGTGCGTCAAAGGGTGAACGGGTGAGGAGGTGATGACGAGGCGCTGATTGTCAACTTGAATTAGCGGACGCGTGAGCGAAGCCAAATCGTCAGGCGTAGGTTCGGCCGAAGACAAGATGTAGTAACGACCTACTGCATTGCCTGACACCTCCAACGATACGCTATCCGTCTTTGCTCCCGTATTGAGCGTGAGCGGTGTGACGAGTTCCGTTTGTTCGTCGAGTAGCGAGAGCGTTTCGTTGAACTCATTCAGCCCCATGAAGGTGAGGCGCGTCGGTGCATCACTGTTGCTCAGAATGCCTAAGGGAACGCGGAACATCGTGTGGCGACGGTTGATCGTGCTGGCCTGCGTACCCGCCAAGGTATACACCGTCGGCACATCGGCCAAAGCATTGTCAACGAGCGCTTCGAGGTCTTCAGACGGTTGGTAGTCGTTGTTGGCCTCGGTGTCTTTCACGACAATAGCTTCACTTCGCAGTCCACCTCGAGCGGCACGAATGCGCAAGGTGCGTAGCGAAGCACCTAACGGTTGGCGGCGAGCCGGAGCGCGTAGGGTGCTACCTACGGCCTTGGCACTCGTCATCATGTCTGCCGTAAAGCGGAGCGAGAGACTACCCGTGGGTTGAGCAGCTTTCACAAAGAAACCTTGACCTGGAGCGAGGACGCCTTGAGCCGTTGTGGCCGTGGCATCATTGACAGTTATCCACTGCTTATCGTCAGCATTCTGCATCACACCCAACTGTCCGTCAGCCGTGAGCAACCAATACTTTGCACCTTCGAGCTCAGGGGCATTCGTAGAGAAGAACTTGTTCATGTCGAGTCCACACGTAAATGGGTTGCTCACTAAGAAGTAAGCGTTAGCCGTGTTCTGATTCGTGAGCGTCTGCGTAATCGTGTGACTCGCCTCGTTCAGCTGGTCAGCGATAAGGCGATGACTATTCGTGCGGTCGACAGTATACTCCTTACCATCAGTAGCTTGCGCCGTAGTGTAGTAACCAAATTTGGTGTCCTCCTTCGGCAGGCGGAAGAGCGACTGCGTATAAGTACTTGAAGCACCCTTTGCATTCACCTTCACCGAGAAACCACCTACGCCATAAGGCGTTTGCACATCGTTAAAGGTTTTGCTCCATGCAATGGCTTGGTAAACGTCCTTGTTTTGAACGGTAGCCTGTTGCTGTGCGTCGGCCGAGTAAGGTGTGAGGTAGTAGAGCAAGGAGTTGGCCTTGTCCCAACTGCGTTGGTAAACGGCTGGCGCAAAGCGGTTGTAGTCAGTCGTGTTGAACGTTACGTCGTCGAAGTAAGGCGTGAGTTGCTGCGCATTGTCAGTGGGTGCGTACCAATCGCCTGCATAGGTATGCTGCAAGGGCGAACCTAAGGTGTACCAACGGCCAGGAGTGAGCGCGTATTCTACCCACGCTTGCGTATAAGTCAAGCGTTCGGGGTGGAGGAGTTCGCTGCCCGATTGCAACACAAGCTTGTTAGCCTGATAGGTTTTGTAGCGACTGCAAGGGTTGAAGCCGCCCTCCGTAGCTTGCTTTTGCGTCAAGAGGTGGTACTCAATGTCGGGCGTAGCAGTGCGCTGATCGCCTTCGTGTTCGATGAAGTGAACAAAACTATCGCCCTCCGCGCTGCTGTGATCCGTAGCGTAGAGCAAGGGACCATCCGCCTGTGGCGTAACGATTACGTTGGTGTGCGACATTGGGGCAAAGCCTTGTGCCGTACCATTCGTCGCATTTGTCACGTAGTCGGGGGCATCGGCCGCATCGCGAAGCAGTTCCGTGCGATCGGCACGTGCCCAGTTGGCATCGTTCGTCCAGTCCGTATTACCTGCAGCACCAGTCCATACTTCATACTGCGGTACGATGATGAGGTCGAACAAGAGTGTACCGTCGCAAGCCGTTGACACTGTAGCATCTTTAGCGGCAAAGCGTTCGCGGAAGTCAATGCGCAGCGTATAAGTATAACCCTCGCGCGGATTGAAGTTGTTGAGGAAGTAAATGTCGGCATGCGCCTCCGTTGGGTTAGCCGTGAGGGCTTCAAACTCCTTCACATGTCCCACAGTGCGGAATCCTTCCACCTTGTTGCCAGCAAAGGTCTTGTACACCTCCATGTTAGGGTCGTTGGTGGCAGTGATGTAGACATCTCCCAGGTCGCTGTCAGAGGGGAGAATGTGTTGCATACCCAATGCTCCATTGGTGATTGTAACCATCCTGCGTAGGGGGATTCGCAGCACGTTGTTGGGGGCGGTGGCGGTTTTTGCACTCTGTTCTCTCACCTCGTTTACGGCTGCCAGACTGGTGCGTATAGGCACGTTCGTTAAGTGGTCGGGGTAAGTGTCAGTCGCCCCATTCAGTCCGTCAAAGAGCTGTGGTGCTTTGCCACTGACCAAGATACTAATTCGTTCAGGGTCGTAGCAGTACTGCACGTTACCGTCGGCATTGGTATGGTCAATAGGAATGACTGTAACGTACTCTATCTCTCCTTGAGTCGTAGCCACAGGTATGAATACGTTACACGTATTGTTGAGCAAGAGCAAAGGTGCCACACTGTTTGATGTGTTTTGTGTGAGTTGCAGGAGTACATCAATGATCGGTTGCGTCAAGACGAACGCTTCGTCTCTTTGAGGTTTTGCTGCCGCTACAGTCGTAGCCGTAGGGTAGAAGTGGCGGAACGTCATCAACGCTTCGCGCAGCGTGATTTCGGTCGATATGGGGGCTTCGTGCTTGTCGATAGATCGCCACTTACGGTTGGCTGTATTGACATATATCTGTGTGAAAGCTCCAGCCACGTAATCGCGCCACCAGTCGTATTGTGTCAAGCGTTCAGGCTCTGTGCCGTTGTCGGCCGTGCCATTTTGCTTCACGCTGAGTGCCACACTCTTGCCCGCACAAGTTTGTACTTCATTGTCGATAGCCGTATCGTCATCACCGTCTTCCACTACGGTAATGGCAGACCCCGTACGGAAAGTACTCATAATGCAGCAGTCCGTACCCAGTTCGAAGGCATTGACTGCATTGTTAATCGTAATAGGGTCGGACGAGAAGCGCGGCTTAAACAGAATGTAATATTCGTGTCTCGGCTGAAGATTTGCCCCCTTAAACTTATCGCTAATGATAAAGTGGCGATCACCCGCACCAGAGGTTTCCTTAAAACGTTGCGCATTCATGCCATGCAGTGCCTTGGCATAGTCGTAGGGCGGCAGTAAGGCATCGTTATTAAAGTGGGTGGTGAACTCAATGTAGCGGAAAGCACGTTCCGGACCTGTTGTCACCGCAGGGTCGCCCACTAAGGCCGTTGTAAAGGCGCGCCTTACGTCGGTGGTAGAAGGAGTGTAGTTAGAGGGGTCGATAGCTTTAGCCGTCAACTCTTTGTCGTAGAGGGCCTTGTCGAGTAGGCAGTACCACATATTGGGGTTGACTTCGTCCAAGTCCTCATTCTCGGTCAAGTCTAATTGTTGCAAAATCACATCAAAGTCGGCCGTCATCTTAGCCAATGTAATCTGTTGACTACAAACAGGCGTGCTGCGCTCTAACTGCACAGAAGGCTTGAGTGAGAATACTTCAATATCGTCAATCAAGATGTCGCCACCGCGCGTGTTGGTACAAGCATTGTCAATCGTCAAGCGATATCGTGTGTAGGGGATAGTACTCTTGTTGATAAAGCTGAAGAACACTTGTTGCCACAGACCGATGCCATTGTTATCGATGTTGTTATTAATCGTTTTGCCTGTGCGATCACGTGCTTGACCTAAGATAGCACCGGGGCAGTAACTATAGAGCGTGTTGACATCGCCACTCTCGGTAATGCCTTCTACGCGGAACACTACGTTGGCGGGCGACTCCTGGTTGCGGTCGGGACTACTCATCCAAGCCGACACGTAAAGGCGCGAACCCGTACAGACCTGACCTGAAAAGTCGATTGAAGCTACCTGACCAGGAAGGTCGGAAGCATCGATGTAGAGAAAGGCTGCGTTAGTGTCATCGTAGGCACCTTGGATATAGAAGTCTTTGTAGAGCTTCTTAATAGGATAGAAGGTACCACTGTTGTCGGTGCTGTCGAATATCTTCGAAATTGTGTAGTTACCCCACGTACATTGGTCGGAGATGTTATTCACTGGGGCAAAGCAGTATGAAGTGTTGTCGTAGTTGAATGGATAGCGGTAGCAGCGGCCATAAGTAGTATTTGCTCCGTCACCTTGCCCCCAGTCAGAAAGGGACGTGTTGGTGCCCACAGGTGGCGTGAGGAAGGTGTCGTACAGGTCGGGGTCGAAAGTAATGGTGGCCACGGGATCTCCCGTCAAGGCTTGTAGTGCTTCGGGGGAACGGTCGGACTTAAACGAACCGTCAGCATTCTTACCAATCACCTCGGTGTAGAGAATGGGTTCGAAATCGTCCTCAAATTTGAGGGTAAACTTCGCTATCTGGTAACGTATGCCGTCGCTGGTACAGCCATATACCTTGAGCGTGCATTGGTCAGCATTGGCTTCCCCTGTGCCAAAGCCATCGGGGTCGCCATGATATTTGAAACCAATGGCACGCTCAGAAGCTGATGACAAACCATTGGCCTGGAAGCCCATACTCGTGATACCCGTGCCTTGGTCGTCTATTTCAATTTCCATCCTTCCGCCATAGCTCACCGCATTTTGAAGGTTTCCCTCAGCTGCCGTACCCGCCTTGTAGAACCAGTAGTCGGACTTTTGCATATCGAGGTTGACGGTAGAGAGGTTGAGCGTCACCTTCTTGCGTGGAAACGTAATTGTCTTCTCTTCCAACCAATGTTCGCTTCCTTTGCGATAGTTGAGCAGTTTGTTGGCAATGGCGCGTGCATTACGAATGACAAATATGTTGCGGCCCGTCACGGTCGGTTCGATTAAGTCTTGGTCGGTAGGCACAACAATGTCATTGGTCACCTCGCCCGTATAGAGTGGATTGCCATTGTCGCCAAAGTAGTCGACAAAGTCGGTATAGGTCGTTAGGTCAGCTCCCAAGATGTATTCCCAATCATCGGGCACGTTCTCAGGCATTTGGAACGTCACGTAGTGATCAACGAAGCTGCCGTAGCCCCCATTGAAGTTGAGGCGGTCGCCCACAACGAGTCCGTTGCTATACTTACGGCTACTATTGATGCCAAGGTAGAGTACGGAGTCGTTAACGGCCTCGTCCGTCTTATAATTATACCAACGCTGGTAGGCACGTGAACGCGTTGAGGCCGAACCAACCATACACGTCGGTACGTAAAGGTCGTGTGTAGATTGACACTTGAGGTAGTGCGTAATGGTGTACGTACTCGTCTTTTGCATCGGGCGCTTGGTGTAGGGATTGATCGTCCAGCCCTCTTCATCGCGCTGAATGAAACCTGTCATTGGGGACGTCTGTGCCTCGTGTGCCAACTTGACAAACCAAGAGCGCTTGGGACGGATCTCGTAGTTAGAGTAGTCCTCCGGTTGGGCAATCTCTTCAAAGCGCAAGTAGTAGCGGTTGGCCGCATTGCCCGTCATGTTCGCTTCGGTGTCGAGTGCAAGGTCGGAGGTGCTGCTGTTCTTGGCGAGTAGCCAACCGGTTTTGCCCTCTGTGCCTGTTCCGCCAACGAGTGTGAAGGTATAACGATCAATGTTGGCACGATAAGTGGCACTGAAGTGAGCCGCCAGTGAAAGGTCGTGCGTCACGTCGAAGGTCTTTTTCGTCGGATTGAAGTAGAGGTAATATTTATCTTTACTCATCACCACGAAGTCCTCCTTGCTCGGGCCCACGAAGGCCCACATTTGGTCGTTGACGTTGCGTTTGCCTTCTACAATAGCATCGACACTGGTGCCGTCGCCGTCGCTCATGTAAAAGTTGTGCGACTTGTCGTCCAACTTGTCGAAGTGAACAAAGTAGTAGAAGTTCTTGCCCGTCAATCCATCGGTAGTTAAGGCCGGACTTGTGGGGGCAGAGAAAGTAAAGCAGAGCGTATGCTTCTTGTCGGTGATATAAGTGCTGAAAGGCAGCAACTTCACGCTCTTGGTAGCCTCATCGTAGCCCAAGCAGAGGTTGGGCACGGTGGGTACTTGTCCGTCGGCAGGCAGTTGACCAAACATCCAAGTGAGGTAACCATCGGCTGTGGAGTGGTTGAACCAAAGGAAGAAGTGGGTAGCCTCAGCCTCATTGTCGGTAAGGATGACAGCGCCTTCGCTATTGGTAGTGAGGTATTTGCCATTGGCATTGCGTAGGACAAAGTCTTCGCGAGAGCCTACGTTCTTCCAACTATTGTGGTCGGTATTGGTGCTGCTATCGGCTTCGGTCGTTACGCTGCCGTCCTCTTGCGCCACGAGCTGTAAGGGCGTGTCTAATTCTTTCAACTGGAGGTTGCGATAAGTACCTCCTTCTTCATCGTAAAATTCGGGTGTAATGTCAGCCGCAATGAGGTTGACAAAGTTATTGTCGTTGTTAGGTGTGGTGAGGGCAAAGGCCCCTGTGGTAGTGCCGCCAGCAGTGGTGTAGTTGTGCGTAATGATATTGCTATTTCCGTCCGTCCCTACGAGTTGCAATTGCCAATAGTTGGGTTGTGTGTTGCTCTCGACCAAGCGCACATGAGTAGCTTCGGCAATGTTGGTCGTAGCAGCGAATTGCTGACCAGCCTCGGCCGTGGCATCGTATTTTAAGAAAGCACGGTTATAGGCGCTCTGCAGATAGTAGTCGCCTGTGCCAAGGCCGTCGTTCACAAACACCCAGAGTTGGCGCAAGTCGTCGGTGGCTGCAGGTTGCAACGAAAGCTGCGTGTTGTCAGCATTGAGCGTATAGTTATAGTGACTGCCGCTTTGCGTCTGTAAGTAGTAGAGTTGGTAATGCACGCCATTAGCCGAACTAACGGGCAACTTCGGGGCGAGGGGAAAGGAACGGAAGTGGGCCACACTGTAGCGCGTGTTGGGTTGTCCCCAATAGAGGGTGCCGTCCTCGTCGATGCAAAGGGCATGCTGCTCATCGGTGCTGAGCAGATTGTCGCGCATGAGGTTGTTGTTCTCGTAAGTGTTGCGGCTAAACTCAAACTGATAAGCCTCTTCTTTGTTGGTCGTTACGCCGAAAGTTTTGTCTTTATCGTTATAAGCGATGAAATAGCCCGCCTTATTGCCAATGTTGAGTCCGTCAATGCGCCATTGATAGAGGCCGGGTTGGTCATCTTGGCTATTAATGGTATGGGCGTGTAGTTGTAGTCCCTTATTGTTATATCCCATAACTAGGGGCTTCATGCCCATAGCGGGGAATAAAAGGTAGCGATAGATAGTGTCGCCAAGGTTGGTAAAACGGACGCGATTGGCGATCAGCATGTATTGAATACCACTTGTACCCACTCTGTTATCGTTGACACCGTAGGCTGCCATTATATTATTGCTATTGTAGTTGTAAATAAGCCAATGGCCGTCACTGCGAGGGTCAGTGTTGTCGGCAATATCGCAGAGCTTGTAGCAGCCTTTAGCATCGCGCACAGATGGGTCGGCGGTGACGCGTTGGTCGGTGTCATCGCAGTAGATATAGTGTCCCTTGAAACTCTTGATGTAAACGTCGCCCAAGTCGTTGGCTTCGTAAATGCTCCAACGCAGGTCCTTCAAGGGCAGAAGGGTCTCAGTAGTCTTTTGCAACACTTCACCGTCGTTGGCATCTTGAAGCAGCTCGTCGCCATTGGTGCGGAGGTCGATGTGATAGTAATACGGCTTGTCGTCAGTGCTCACCATTGGGCAGAACAAAGCACCGCGCAACGAGGTGGTGCGGCGCACCACAGCATAGCGCGAGTTGGGGCGTACCAATTGTAGCTGACCATTCTTCACACCGAGTGTGTTGTATGGGTCGGTGTTGCCATAGAGCGTATAGTTATAGCGCGTAGCACCAGCAGAGGCTGTGTAGTAGGTGTTCTCGTTGCGTACAAAGATAGAGGCATCGGTCTTGTTGGCAACGCTGCTGAAGGTCTTGGTCGTCGTATCGTACTTAACGTAGTGGCCAGCTTTGCTCTTGATAACTATGCCTCCGACAATGCCATTTTGTTCTGCAGTCTCGTACGTCCACTGGTAACCATCGCCTATGGGCTGCGTCTCGGTGGTAGCTACAGCCGTGAGTGTGCCGTCCTTCTCGAAGAGTGCGGTGCGGCCGTTACCTGTAAACTCTAAGTAGTTGTATTCGCTTACATAGGTAGAGGGCTTGAACGAAAGGTAGTTGTAGTCCGAAACGACTTCACACTCTTTGATCTTATAAACGTCCGTGTTGCGCAACCCCATGGTGTGGTTGGGGCTTGTGTTGAGCGGCATGTCAATCATCCAATACGTGGGTTGCGTGTCGTTTTGCATAAAGCGGTAGACGGTGGTAGAATTTTCGTCATATTGTGGACGAATGACAAATTTCGACCCATCGTAACACAAGTATTCGCCCATTTGGTTGACCAAGTAGAAGTCGCCCTCTTTGGCTTTAGGGTTGAGTGCGGTTTTCAGTATCCAGTTCTGATTAATGTTAGCAGGGTTCGCCTCGGTGTTGACTGTCGGTGTGTCATAGCCATTGGCGGTGAGGGTGAGGCGGTCGTCGCCAGCGTGGTTGGCCTTGAATTGGAGTTTATAATAATAGGTATCGTTGATGGTAGAAAACTTGGGCAATGCCGTACCAACGACCTGCGCTGTACTTTCTACCATGCGCGTAACGGTATAGAGCGAGGCAGCAGCATCGCTCAGATAGAGGACATTGTCTTTATAGCCAATCGCCTTGGTAGCATCGTTGGCCAGGGTGAGGGAAATGCGCGTATGGTAAGGATCGTAGTCGTTGCCAAGGGGGAAGAGGGCAACGGCCTCGTCAGCATTGCTCGTAGTACTGAACGCGTTGTCAGTATATTTTAGATAGTGCCCCAATTTGCTCTTCAAAGCATAGGCATCGGTTTGGCCCGCAATGGCTTCGAATTGCCAAGTGTAGCCGTCAGCATTGTCGTCATCAGCAGGTGTCTTGACGGTTACGTTGTTTTTCGTATTGCTATCGTAAAGCGCCTGTGCTCCTTGTGCGGTGAATTGAATGACGTGGGGCTGAGTGAGCAAGCGCGTGTCGGTCTCGATAAAGCGCATGCGCTCGTATGTACTCACATTAGAACCTATGCCCACATCGGGGTTGCCACTTTGGTAGGGCATAACATATTTGCCAGTAGTCGAGTTATATAGAATGTAAGTGCCCGCATAGTTGTTTTGATCTGCCACATCGCATATTTGGTAACGACCACGATTGTTGCGGTTGCTCTCTGCGCTGGTTACGTACTGTTTATCACCATCTTGATATATGTAATGTCCTGCCTTGCTCTTAAAGTATACATCGCCTTGCTCATTGGCCTCATACACGCTCCACATGTAAGCACTCAGATATTTGAGTTGAGGGGTATTGGTCTTTTGCAATTTGCTACCATCGGTGGCATCCTTTATGCATTCTGAGCCGTTGCTAATCAGCTCCATGTAATACCAATGTTCATTCCCCTCAGTGCTAACCATGGGGTTAACGTTCGGGCCACTAATGGTGGTAGCCAAACGCACCGTGCTGTAACGTGAATTAGTCACGGCGAGGGTGAGTTGTCCATTCTTCACGGCCAAAGCGTTTTTCCCCGTTAGACTGCTAATGCTGAGGTCGTAACGGTCGCTGCCAGCCGTAGCACTGTAATACGTGTTAGTACTTTTCGTAAAGGCAGTGGCTGCGGTGGCATCGGTGGTAGTTGTGAAGGAATTATCCGTCGTGTTGTACACCACATAGTGTCCCGCTTTGCTTTTGATCACAACTTCTGAGGTCGTAGTGTTGGGTGCAGCTTCAAGCGTCCATTGATAGCCAGAGCCAGAAGGGGCATTCTCGGTAGCGTTTACTACCGAGAGTGCCCCATCAGTGTCGAGCAAGACGGTGCGCCCGTTGCCAGAGAATTGGATGTATGTGTATGTTGGGTCGTCTGCTGCCATGATAGGCTGCATTCCCAATGAAAGAATCAAGAGAAGAAGTGCAAACAAACGTTTCATGTCTACAAGGTTTTTGCTTCTTAGTTAACGGGGTTTCTTTTGTTTACGAGTTAACAAGTTAACGAGTTGACAAGTAAGTTAGTTTCAATTGATGAGTTAGTGAGTAGGTATTTTTAAAGGTAACCTGCTCGTTAACTAGTCAACTCGTTAACTTGTCAACTAAAAAGAACTTGTCAACTAAAAAACTAATTTCTAACAATATAAATCGTACGCGTATAACTCTGTGTAGCACTACCAATGACGAGTTGCAGGTTGAGGCGCACGGTAGCGGTGCCTGTTCTGCCTTCGGCAAGGGTGCCGAGGATTTCACCCGTTGTAGTATCGAAAGCAGGCTGACTGCTAAAGATACCTTGTGGGTCGAGCACTGTGAGCGAATAATTCGTCACACGACTTTTGTCGTTGAGGTTGATGTAACGTTCAGGGTGCTCGCGGTTGACATACTCATAGAGTGTGGGGCGGAGCTCAAAGTCGCCACTGCCTGAGAAGTAAGCGTAGAAGTCGTCATTCTGTTTGACCACGTAAGCGGGATAGCCTCCAATGGGTGCGTAGGCACTGGCTTCGAGCTTTAAGACAAAGTCCGTTAGGTTAATGTTGACAATGGCCACGTTGTTACGTGGAATGCTCGTGAGTTGAATGAGTGCATGGCGTGAGTCATCCTCCCAAGTGACGCCGTTGTCGGTAGAGCGGTCCATGGTAATAGTGAGCGGAAAGGACTGTCCTTTGGTGCTGGCCTCGCTCTCGTTGATATAGAGATTATTAAAGGAAGTATTGTCTGATTCGCCAGAGTTGATGATTACAGGAGGTTTGTCGGCTGTGGCTGTAAATACGTCAACGTCAGTGGTGGTGTGTTGTAATCCCGTGAAGTTAGTCTTGATCAAGTTGTTTTGGTTCTTAGGGGGAAGCAAGTAAATCTGAGTATTGCCCTTGGTAATGCTACCCACTTTCAAACCGCGAATGCGAAAGGCAGAATTCGAACGGTTGTTAAAGGCAAACTGCATCTTGGCCAACATACGATAGAGCATGAGCGTGATAGTTTGGTCCTTGTCAATGGTGAAATGATTTTTATCGCTCATCGGAATGCCCGTTGTGGGTATTATGTAGTTGTTATAGTCGCAAGTGGTCACTTTCGAATCTAACTTTTCAGGTGACGGATCTAACCCTTCAGGTAACGGATAGCCAATGGTAAAGGTAAGGCCGTCAAGGCTGAGTGATGTCACCTCGTGCGTAGCAGCATCAGGGGTGGCAGGATCAGTATCGAAGTCAGTGCGGTTGGCAAAGTTATAGAACAAGTATTCACCGTTTTCTGTCGTGATCGTCGTTACCTGCTTGCTCTTGTATTCCGTTTCGCCAGCGTCGGTAGGTACGTTGATGATACGTTCCACCTTTCCCGCCTTGATGTTGTACATCACGACGTAAGCATTATGAATGTCATCGCCTGCGTCGTGATAGCTACCGCCGAACGAGGCTCTCGTTTTGTTTTGCGCCACGGCCGTCGGGTCGGTTTGTTGCAACTCAATGCGCACCGTGGATCGCCCGCGCTTTATGTCGTCACCTATTTCGTTAGAACAGGCGGAGAAGAGTAGTAGGGGAATAAGAAGGTATAAGAGTTTCATAAAGGAGAAAGGTTTTTTTAATGTGCAAATGCTGAGTTAATGTGCAAATGTGAGAATGTGCAAATGTGCAAATGGACGCCTTTTATTGCTGCGATTGGCTAATGTGTAAATGATCTTTTAAAGCATTCATTCATTTGCACATTTGCACATTCTCACATTTGCACATTAAAAAAGCATTTGCACATTCTCACATTTGCACATTTCCTCCGCATTCTCACATTAATCATAAGTCAATATCAGGTGCCACGATAGGAATCCAGTCGCGCACTTGAATGAGGATTAAGCCCATAGAACTTACGCTATTGATGCGTACTTGGTAAACGTGGTTGCGTACGATGCCATATTTCATGGCCAAGGCATCAGAGTTAGAGTTGTATGGGTCAGTATGGCGAATGAAGTATTCGTATGTCTTCTGTACAGCAGCTTCGCCAGCCTTCTTGTAATAGCCCGTAAAGAGCAAGCCCGTAACGTAAGCCTCTTTGTTAGCACCTATGGTAATGGTGTTCTCTTTCGCATAGACGAGTCTCTTATACGTCAAGCCGTCCGTAGCATCGGTGTAACAGTTTGTGGCGCCGTTGGTTATCTGCGTTATCTTGTTCAACCCACTGTTGCAGGCTGCAAAGCTGGACTTCATTTCTTCATATCTATTGGTGTAGCTTAGCCCTAAAGCATTGCTTGAAGGGCTTTTTTGAAGAATGTAAGGGTCGACTACATAGTTCGCTGCGTTGCCGTCAGAGCTGAGCAACTCCTTGCCCAAGTATTGAATGGTATTAAACGTCTTGTCTTCGGTAACGCGCTTCAATACGTACTCCTCACTGTTGAGTAGATTGATAGGCGTCACACCCGTCAAGTAGAAGTAGTCGGCCTTCGGTTCTGTACCAATGGTATATTTGTAGCCTTCAAGCTTCTGATCACCTCCTGCCGTGTTGACCACCTCGCTGACCCATTTTCCCTTTCCACCTGCTGAGAAGTCGATGCGTGCGGCCAAGCGTTGCACGTCGGCTTTCATCTCGACCAATACGCCGTCCTTTACGTTAGCCATGTTGGAGTGGCCCTTGATATGGATTGACTTGTCGTCGGAGGACGACATGGCAAAGGTTGAGCAAGTTTCGGGCTGTTGTAGCGTGCCGAAGGTGGTATTGGCGGTCGTCATCTGTTGCACGTCGCCCAAGGTGTTGGCCGTGAGGCGTCCCATGTTACAAACGATAATCACATGGTAGTCGCCTGCGGGAATGGAGTAGCGCGTATCAACCACGGACGAAGTGTACACGCCTCCGTTGCTTGAAGAGTGTTCTGTGTCCTTTGAGAAGTTAGGTAGGTAGACACTATATAATATAGGAGTGTCGGCTGCTCCATTTATGCCTTTATCATTTTGGTAGATAAAGAGCGTAGCGTTATAGACCGCTTTTTCGTTCTCATCGTCAGCCAGCGTACCATCATCTTTAGACGGTCCGGCCGCACGGGTTTCTGCCCCATAACCCCCTGTGCGCACTTCCACTTTAAAGCACACGTTCTTAGCCACATTGTCCACCTCTTCCACATTGTCTTTGCTACACGACCCAAAGCCCATGGTACACGCCATGAGTAGCAAAATGGACAATATGAGGTAGAGTAGTTTCAATTTTCTAATTTTTTTTGTGTGTATTACTTAGGGACATCGCGTCGCCCCCCGTTAGGATTAAAGTTCAACGTTTTGCACGCGATAGCTCCAGCTGAGGGCAGCGATGCTCACGCTGATGTATTGCCACTTATCGCCAACGAGGTAGAAGTCGAGGGCAAACTGATATTCGCGGTCTAAATACTCTTGTGCTGAGTAATTGTAACGCTCGTAAGCCCTACGGCCGTCAGCCAAGAGGGCCGGAAGATTGACATTGGCCACTTCCTTGCCAGTGCGCTTGTTCGTAATGAGGAGGCGTGCGTCAGCCTCGTTATTTTGATGAGCAACGAGGCGATTCATCATCAGTTCGTAGTGCGCCGTGTGCATAAGATTGGCTGTCTCGCCCTCAGCGCGTGTGCCGAGTGTGGTAGTCCACTGCGTGTAAGGTGTGTAGCAGAGGCGCGTGTCGGTAGCGTCAGGCTCATTGTTGTAGAGCAAGCGACCGTTTGTATCGTAAACCTTCACGTCGTAGTCAGCATCGTCCATGTCAGAAGGGTTGACTGTTTGACGCAGGGTAATATTCACTTGTTTGGTGTCACGTAGGAGTGATATTTGGTGTTGACTCACCTTTTTGGGCTTTATCGTTACCCAATCATTGTCCGCTGTGAGGTTGCGCGTAGCCCAAAGCGTGTCGAGTGGGCAACCTTTATGATCAACCCAAGCTGTAGCGCTCGTAGCGTCCGTTGCTTCGCGGTCGAGTGTAACTTGTAGTTTGGTAATATCATCGCCAGGGTTCAGTTCTGCTTGGCGCAGTTTTGCACCAGGAGTGGCAAGCGTCTCGTTATAGTCCTTTTGATACGCCAAAGCCGCAATGCGGTAGCGTCCCACGGGGAGTTCGCTTTCTGCGATGTGCCACGTAAAGTCGTTCTGTTGGAGAGGTGCTGTGAGGGCCGTGTTAGCCGTGTCCTTATGCAGCACCAGTTGATTATTCTCATCAAACGCATACAAACTGATGCCGCCCACATGGTCTTTGAACATGTCGGCACGTTGAATGTTATAATCGTACTTAAAGGTCACATCGAGGCCAGAGGGACATTCTACAAGGTCAGTATCCATTTGTGCGCAACTTCCCAACGAGAGTGCTGCCGTCATCATAGCCCATCCTGTGATTAAGTAAGAGAATGGTTTCATATCAGAGTGATTGTCGTAATGAGAAATAGGGTTTGTTTAGTTGATTTTTTTTAAAAAAAGGTTTTGAGTTTAGAGGTTATTGGGTTATAAAGTTACTTTCATAACCCAATAACCTCTGAAACTCTTAACCTATTGAGAGATTACAAACTTAGGCTTTATTGCAAGTCAACGTCTTGTGAACGCTTAGCCCAAGAGAGAATGTTGATGCTTACGCTGATGTAGCTATCAAGTTCGTCGTCGGGGGTGTTGTCGGGGGTGTTGATGCCAGGTTTGCCAGGACGCTTAACACTTTTAATATTGAGTTGGTACCAGTTGTTACGAACTACACCATAACGGCCAAGGTAGTTAGCGTCGCGATTTGTAGTTGGATAAATTTGGTCAATGCCACCAGCAGAAGGTTTGTTAGGATCAGTTTCCCATGTATTCCAAGGAGTGAGTTGGTCACCAAAGTGCTTAATCAAAACAGGGTAGTAAGCAATACCATCTTTGTAAACAGCAATCTCGCCAAAGTGATTCTTAATTATATTGAAGATTTCACCCGTCGTTTCGGTCGTACCATCGTTATATTTAACGCTTGCTACTTCAACATAATTTTTGGTGGTAGTTAATGTAATAGACGCTACACCAGTGTGATAAGCAAGCACAGCAGGAATCTTGTTTACTTCTTCTTTAGCTGCGTTTAAAAATTCAGTTTGTTTGTTGAGTGTCTTAACGTCATTGTTATACATATAGAGAGTTGGTACGGTTTCAGGTTTACTAGCCTCGTTCTTCCAGAAGCAAACCTTTAACAATGCGCGTGTTGTGTACTTTGCTATTTGATTTTGTACAGTGAAGGTGTTCTCCATGCAGTACAATGCTTCGCTTGTAGCAGCGAAGGTAGAAGTGTTTGTCTGAAGCTGAGGTACTTGAGTGTGTGTTGTTGCATCATATTGTACATCGTAGTTGGGATCTTTGGCCCAGTATGTACGATAGAAACCATCCTTAACAGGTATGTTGCCAATAAAGCGATATTGGTCATTACCATTAACGCTCGAAGATTGTGATTTTAAAGTGTACCAAGGATCGTTTTTAGCGTTGGTTTGATCTGCATTGCGAACGATGTAAGATGTTGGGTTTGTATTGTCCAATGCGAAGCCTTCAACTTGGTAATGGACGTCAGTTGCTCCATTAAGTTGTTTTGCAACGCCAGCACCTTCAATAGTAACTTTTGCAACACTACGTTCAACGTAAACGTCTGCTGCGGGTGCAGCTTTAGCTTCTTCAGCAGTGCGCTTAACATTGTCGATGTTGATATCGGCTAAGGTTGTTGTGGTACCAGCTGCGGGATCTGACGTGCCACTTTGTGATGTTGTCAAAGGAGCATTGGTCATTGTAAAGCCAGTGGTTGCAGTCAAATTGACTGTAACTGCTGTAGTCTCCTTTTGGAAATCTGCAAAAGTCTTATCTTTTAAAGAAGCTCCATTAAGGCTAATCATATGATGACTCTCGTCCAAAGTAATGCTTGTAGGCTTGTTTAAAATGACCAAAGCCTTTGCTTTTTTAGCGTTAATGGCATCAATCTTTGCGGTAGCTGTTGAAATAGAAGAAATTTGGTCGTGAGCAGGGTCTTTCCCATTAAATGTAAGTGGCAATTTGTAAGCAGCCGCCAATTTATAATTACCTTCAGCAGCATCATCTTGGTCAGCTGTGAAGATAACAAGAGTAGCGTCGTAAACAGCGTACTCGTTTAGGTTGCCATCGTTAAATTTGTCGTTATGGCTACCATCGGCATCACCAGGTGCGCGAGTTCCCTTAGAACCCACGTTGTCAGGCATACTGATAGAGAGGCTAACATATCCTGTTCCGTCAGCATTCCAATGCCCCTTGTTGCTGTCCACAATCTCGGGGCTGTCGCTACAAGCTGTCAGTGAAGCTGCAGCGATGGCTGAAAGTAAAAACTTGTTCAGTTTCATTGTTTTGAATGTTTAAGTTGCTTATAAAATTTTATTGAATTCTTTGTTAGTGTTAGTGGAGGTAGGTAATCAGGGGGCAACGCAGTCTCACCTGGGGGCAATGCAGTCTCACCTGGGGGCGACGCGTCCCCGCGTCGGCATTGTCAAGTTGGGGCTAGATGCCCCAACTTGGCAATACAATGATAAGAGGGGGCGCGTTTTGTATTTGCTTGCCAAGGCATCGAGCCTTGTCAAGCAAATGCCGACGCGGGGACGAGGCTGCTGAAAAAAGCCCCGATGTAGGACGAAGATATAGATGTAAATATTTGCGTATCTCATTGAAAATTAGTAACTTTACGTCAAATAGCAACACTCTATGATACAGCAGCAACTAGAAATACCACTGAGTCCGTATACAGGGCTTTATGATATAGTAGTACCACAAGATGACATATATCGACAGCTTGACAGGCTGGTCGATTTCTCTTTCGTCTATGAAGAGATAGGCAAAAACTATTCATGGAAGAAAGGGCGCTTTGCAGAAGACCCTGTTCGTATGTTTAAGTATTTGCTGGTCAAGATTATTGATAAACTCTCAGACAGACGCGTAGTTGCAAATGCACTGGTAAATCTGTCAATCAAGAGGTTTCTCGGATTAAGTCCGGAGGAGACGAACGTAATAGATGCGAGTACACTCTCCAAGTTCCGTAAACTTCGCTTTGAAAATGTTGATGTCCTCAATGTTCTAATTGCAAAGACTCTAAAAATAGCCAAGGACAAGGGAATACTAAAAGGAAGTACAATCCTAGTAGATGCCACCCATGTTACTGCCAGGGCTATACGTTATGACAGCAAGGATTATATCATACACAGAGTGAACACGCTTGTCCGTCACCTCGTAAAAGTTCACTACTGGAAAGTGGAGGACCTTCCTTCACTGCCAGAGCAGGAAGCTGACACAGATGCATGGATTCAGGCAGGAAAGTCGCTTGTCGCATATATAATGGAGCAGCCTGCGTTACGCAGTGTTTCGGCTGTCAAGAACTTGTATGAACTTCTGGAGGAGGCAATGGAAGACGCCGAGGAGCGCAGCTATCTTTCAATGGATCGTGATGCAAAAGTCGGACACAAGTCAACAGAAAAAAACTTCTTTGGCTTAAAAGTGCACATGGGAGTGGAGAGCGAGACAAGGCTGGTAACGGCTGCACATATCACCTCTGGAGACAGGCCCGACGACAAATATTTGGGCGAGGTGGTGGAACAAAGCCGGCAGAATGGCATGGAAGTCGAAGAAGTTGTAGGCGACAAGGCATACAGTTCGACAGAAAACATTGAAATGTCCAAGGAAAGCAAAGAAGAAAATCCAGCGGGTGGCTTTACCCTTTATTCACGACTTCACAACAACATAACTTACGGCATACGCAAGGATGACGGGTTTACATTCAACAAAGATGCAAACACCGTAGTGTGCCCCAACGG
>ENA-UEOL01000743-UEOL01000743.1-human-gut-metagenome-genome-assembly--contig:-NODE-743-length-23338-cov-165.000172_pt1 | contig 23338 bp, 16 predicted proteins | sample MGYA00242884_ERZ507884 | MGnify/ENA primary metagenome ERZ507884 (study PRJEB26167, sample SAMN06115417) | human gut metagenome | host: Homo sapiens | place: China:Chongqing | collected 2015-03-06... | reverse complement strand
TTTGAACATTAATTATCATTAATTGAACATTAATTATTTCATTAATTTTTTTTGTTAATTATTCGTTAATGTTCATTTCTGTCTCTTCGACAAATTGCAGTTGAGGCCGTCTTTACTTTTCAAAAGGAAAGATGGACTAAAATGCAAAGGAGGTGTAGGGCAGGTCGATGTAACCAAATGTAATGAAATGGCGATGATTATCAGACAAAACGAACGTTTTAGGTCGGTGCTTTGGGTGAGAGTGATAAAAAATAAGTACTTTTGCAAGCTAAAACTGAGTAATAATACATATAAAAATATACATTTACACTCATGTCTGTCGAAATAAGAAAAGTAACCTCTAAAGCGGACTTGAAGCGTTTCATACGTTTCAACTACGAGTTTTATAAGAACAATCCCTACTCTGTGCCCGACCTCTATGACGATATGCTCAATACCTTCTCGCCTCAGAAGAATGCGGCATTCGACTTCTGCGAGGCCGACTACTTTTTGGCTTATCGCGAGGGTAAGATTGTAGGACGTGTGGCTGCTATTATCAACCGCCGCGCTAACGAAACGTGGAAGAAGCAAAGCGTGCGCTTTGGTTGGATAGACTTTATTGACGACATAGAAGTGAGCACGGCACTGATTGACACCGTGAAGCAATGGGGCAAAGAGCGTGGCATGACTCAGATAGAAGGTCCACTTGGCTTTACCGATATGGACGCTGAAGGCATGTTGGTCGAAGGATTTGACCAACTCTCTACCATGGCTACTATTTACAACTATCCCTATTATCCTCAGCACATGGAGAAGTTGGGGTTGGTCAAGAGTGCTGATTGGGTGGAGATGAAAATCTACATACCCGATGAAGTGCCCGAGAAGCATAAACGCATCTCAAATATTATTCAGCAACGTTACAATCTACACATTCGCAAGCTCAAGAGCAAAAAGGAAGTGCGTGAGACAGGCATTGGACATGAAATCTTCCGCCTTATCAACGATGCCTACACCCCCTTGTTTGGTTACTCTCGCATGACAGAGAAGCAAATTGATCAATACGTTAATATGTATGTACCCGTACTCGACTTGCGTATGGTTACTTTGGTAGAGAACGAACAAAACGAGTTGGTGGCCGTAGGCATTTCGATGTCGTCACTCTCACGTGCCTTGCAAAAGGCCAAGGGTAAGTTGTTGCCTTTTGGTTGGTTCCACTTGTTGAAAGCCTTGATGTGGAAGCGCCCCAAAGTGCTTGATCTGCTACTCGTAGCCGTTCGTCCTGACTATCAAGGCAAGGGCGCTAACGCGCTATTGTTTACTGACTTGATACCTATTTATCAGAAGTTGGGGTATGAATATGCAGAGAGCAATCCCGAACTCGAACTCAATGATAAGGTGCAAAATCAGTGGCAGTACTTTAAGACGGAACAATACAAGCGCCGTCGCTGCTTTAAGGGAGAGATTTAATGTGCTAATGTGCAAATGTGAGAATGTGCAAATGTGCAAATGGTCGCATTTCATTGCTCAAATTCAATAATATTAGATTATTTGCACATTAATCAAGCATTTACGCATTAGTCAATCATTTGCACATTTGCCCATTCTCACATTTGCACATTCCCTACGCATTTACACATTAAACAATTATTTGCACATTTGCACATTCTCACATTTGCACATTTACTAAGCATTTGCACATTCTTTAGGCTATGGCTCAAGATATAGAAGAAATGACAACAAATACTGCCTCGTCAGTAGTATATGACGAGAGCAAAATACGTCACCTTGAGGATACGGAACATATCCGCACGCGTCCTGGTATGTACATTGGCCGATTGGGTGATGGCTCGCATGCAGAAGATGGTATCTACGTCCTTCTCAAGGAGAGCATAGATAATAGTATTGACGAATTTAATGAAGGTTTTGGTAAGCGCATAGAAGTCAACATTCATGACAACCTTACAGCCGAAATCCGCGACTATGGTCGTGGTATTCCCCTCGGCGCGTTGGTAGATGCCGTATCAAAGCTTAATACGGGCGGTAAGTACGACACAGCCGTATTCACCGCCTCGGTGGGTATGAATGGTGTCGGCCTAAAGGCAGTTAATGCCTTGTCAAGCCGATTTGTGGCACGCAGCGTGCGTGATAAGAAAATGCACGAGGCTATATTTGAGAAAGGTGTGCTCGTGAGCGACGAAGAGGGTGACTGTGACGAAGAGAACGGAACGTACATCTTCTTCGAACCCGATAAAGAACTGTTCCAAAACTATCGCTTCCATAGCGAGTTCGTTGAGAATATGCTTCGTAACTACACCTACCTCAATACGGGCTTAGCCATTTTCTACAACGGTCGCCGCATCTTGAGCCGTAATGGCCTTGAAGACCTCTTGAATGATAACATGACGGCTCCAGGACTTTATCCTATCGTCCACCTTACAGGGCCGAACATTGATATAGCCTTTACGCATACCTCACAGTATGGCGAAGAGTATTACTCATTCGTAAACGGTCAACACACCACACAGGGCGGTACACACCAAAGTGCTTTTAAAGAGCACATAGCCAAAGCCATTAAGGAATATTTTGGTAAGAACTACGACGTGCAAGACGTGCGTAACGGACTCGTAGCAGCCATCGCCATTCGTGTAATAGAACCCCTATTTGAGAGTCAGACCAAGATTAAGCTCGGTTCGCTTACGATGGCACCCGATAAGGACTCAAATGGCAATCCTTTCCCTCTTTCTGGGGTCAGTGTCAACAAGTTTATTGGCGACTTTATTAAAGAGAATGTCGACAATTACTTACACATGCACACTGACATAGCCGACATTATCAAACAAAAGATTGAAGAAAGTGAAAAGGAACGCAAGGCGATAGCTGGCGTGACGAAATTGGCGCGTGAACGTGCGAAGAAGGCCAACCTTCACAACCGCAAGTTGCGCGACTGCCGCATTCACCTCAACGACCCCGCTCCGAAGGCAAAGAAAAAGCAAGACGAAGAACAAGAAGACGCGCGTTTCGAATCCTCTATCTTTATTACCGAGGGTGACTCAGCCAGTGGATCTATCACCAAGACGCGTAATGCACAAACGCAGGCCGTCTTCTCCTTGCGCGGTAAACCGCTCAACTGCTTTGGATTGACCAAAAAGGTGGTGTATGAGAATGAAGAGTTCAACCTCTTGCAAGCTGCACTCAATATAGAGGACGGTCTTGACGGACTTCGCTATAACAAGGTGATTGTTGCTACCGATGCCGATGTCGATGGTATGCACATCAGATTGCTTATCATCACCTTCTTCCTACAATTCTTCCCCGACTTAATCAAGAAAGGCCACGTATATATACTTCAGACGCCTCTCTTCCGTGTGCGTAACAAAAAGAAGAAAGTGCGCGGAGCCAGTGCAAAGGTCAAGACGGTGACTAACACCAGTGCTGGAGCTGCGATATTGAAGAAGACGCAGGTGAGCGACCGCTCAGAGTATGAGACGATTTATTGCTACACCGACGAAGAACGCCTCGCAGCCATTGAGCGTCTCAGTCCTAACCCCGAAATCACTCGATTTAAAGGTCTGGGCGAGATTGACCCCGAAGAGTTTAAGAACTTTATCGGCCCTGATATGCGACTCGACCCTGTCACGCTTCATAAGAGCGACAACGTGGCGCAACTGTTGGAATACTATATGGGTAAGAACACGATGGAGCGCCAAAACTTTATTATTGACAATCTTGTGGTTGAGGAAGACTTGGCCGACGAAAATACTTCAGACTTATGAAAGTAGCTATCTTTCCAGGTTCTTTTGACCCCTTTACCGTGGGGCATGCCAGTATTGTAGAGCGCGGATTGCCTATGTTCGACCGTATCGTGATAGGTGTGGGCGTGAACGATAAGAAACGTTCGTTTTATACTCCAGCGCAACGTGTTGAGGCCATTCAGAAGGTGTATGCCCATGAGCCACGTATTAAGGTAGTAGCCTATAATGACCTTACGATTGACTTGGCGCGCCGAGAAGGTGCCACCTTCATTCTGCGTGGTCTACGTTCGGTCAAGGACTTTGAGTACGAACGTGATATTGCTGCTATGAACAAGCGATTGGCAGGAGTCGAAACGGTTATGCTCTTTACCGAAGCCCATTATTCAGACATCTCATCGAGCGTAGTGCGCGAACTTATCGCCTATGGAAAGGACGTTTCCGCATTTTTGCCGAAGGAGGAATAATGGGTTGACAAGTTAACTTGTCAACTTAAAAGTACCGATTTACTCGTCAACAAAAAAAATAAAACATGAAACATATACTCTTATTATTAGCAGTACTGCTTACATTGCCCGCTTGCGCACAGTCGCGCTTTGGCGATGTAGACTTTGAGCAGATAAAAAAGCTGCAAATGGCCCAAGTGGCTATCACCAGCTTATACGTTGACAGCGTGGATCAGCAGAAATTGGCTGAGGACGCTATAAATGGAATGTTGAGCAAACTCGACCCGCATTCATCTTATACCAATGCAAAAGACACCAAAAAGTTAAACGAGCCTCTCTCTGGCAACTTTGAAGGCATCGGCGTTAGCTTTAATATGGTGAAGGATACACTTCTCGTACTGCAGGTTGTCAGTAAAGGTCCCTGCGAGCGCGTGGGCGTGTTGGCGGGTGACCGCATTATCGCTGTGAATGGGGTAACGATAGCTGGTGTAAAGATGGACCGCGATAGCATTATGAGCAAACTTCGTGGCCCTAAGGGTACGATAGCCAATCTTGATGTTGTGCGTCGTGGCACACAGGGTGTGTTACACTTCAAGGTAGTACGCGACAAGATACCCGTCAATACTGTTGATGCTGCCTACCTAATTATGCCTGGTACGGGTTACATTCATTTGGATAGCTTCGGTGCAACATCGGGTAAGGAAGTACATGACAAAATAGCCGAACTGCGCAAGCAAGGCATGACCGACCTTATACTCGACCTTAGCATGAATGGGGGAGGGTATCTCAATGCGGCACAAGAGGTGGCAAGTGAATTTCTCCCCAAGGGAGCCTCCGTTGTTTATACCGATGGCCGCGTTATGCCCCGACAAGATTTATTAGCAGAGGGCGGTGGATTGATGCAGAAGGAGGGACGTATCGTCATCTTGGTAGATGAATTTACCGCTTCAGCTGCCGAGATTGTGAGCGGAGCGATTCAAGACAATGATCGTGGTACGATTATTGGTCGTCGCACCTTTGGCAAGGGATTGGTTCAACGTCCTATCGACTTGCCTGATGGCTCCATGATTCGACTCACCGTATCACATTATTATACTCCCTCAGGCCGTTGCATTCAGAAGCCCTATACGAAGGGTCAAAAGGAAGAGTACGACCAAGACCTTGAGAAGCGCTACACGCGTGGCGAGTTGACCTCTATTGATAGTATTCATCTTGATTCAACAAAGGTGTTTAAGACACTTCAAAAAGGCCGCACTGTATATGGTGGCGGTGGTATCATGCCTGACATCTTTGTGCCGCTCGATACGACTACTTATTCTCCCTACTATCGTGCCTTGCGTCGTTACAATCTGATTAACGACTATACGTTGCGCTATGTGGACGAACATCGCAAGGAGCTGAAGCGCAAGTATAAGAAGTTTGACAACTACGTACAGTACTTCAACGTCCCCACTTCACTCACCGATTCTATCATTGCTGAAGGCAAGCGCAAGAAGTTAGAACCGAAGGACGATAAGGAACTGCAAGCTACACTTGAAGACTTGCGTTACACTCTCAAGTGTACCATTGCCTACGACCTCTGGGATCGCAATGAATACTTCCGTCTTATCAATAAGCGAAATGACATCGTAAAGCGCGCCCTACAATTCTTGAAAGAGGGGAAGTAGTGTTAAGATAAACATGCCTAATTGGGAGCGGGTTTGTAACCCGCGGCAGCAGCATGCTTTGGACATCTACTTATAGTCGCTTAGCGCGAGAACATACAGAGAACTGCCTTTTGAAAAAAAAGTTGCATTTTTTTGTCAAAACATTTGGTGGTTATAAAAAAAGTGCATACCTTTGCACCGCAAATCAGAACAATACGCTCTGATAATTGCGGATGTTCCATGGTGTAATGGCAGCACTAGAGTTTTTGGTTCTCTCAGTCCCCGTTCGAATCGGAGTGGAACAACATCCCCTTCCCCGAACCCTGCGTCTCTCCCCATTTTACGCAGGGTTCTTTTATTTAAGCAGTGTCTATATGACACTGCTTTTTTTTTGTTTAGGAGCGGGGGAGGAAGGGCATAACAAAAGGCGTTTGTTGATAGCTTACTATCAGCAAACGCCTTTTACTATATATTCGTTTCGATTTATTATTTCAAATAATCGTCAAAGTAGCGCGTAATGCGTTCGTGTAGGTGGACCATGTCGTGGCCCATCATGTTGTGACCATCGCCAGGGTAAACGAAGTAGTCGGGTTGCGTGCCAGCGTCCTCACAAGCACGGAGGAACGACAAGCTGTGTTGCATCACGCAAGTGGGGTCGTTATAGCCCACGATGATTTGCAAACGGCCTTTCAGATTTTTGGCCTTGTTGAGCAACGATGAAGAAGCGTAGCCTTCAGGGTTTTCCTGAGGGGTGTCCATATAACGCTCGCCATACATCACTTCGTAGTATTTCCAGTCGATGACAGGGCCACCTGCTACGCCCACCTTAAATACGTCAGGATAAGAACACATCAAGTTAGTCGTCATAAAGCCACCAAACGACCAACCGTGTACGCCAATGCGGTCGGCATCAACGTAAGGAAGCGATTTAAGATACTTCACGCCTTCCAGTTGATCCTGCATCTCGATGTCGCCCAAGTGGCGGTGTGTGCAGCTCTCAAACTCAAATCCACGGTTCTCAGAGCCTCGATTGTCTACTACGAATACTACGTAGCCGCGTTGCGCCATATACACCTCCCAGGGGCGCGTAAGGTAGTTCCACGCAGCCTCTACGTTGTGGGCATGCGGACCACCATAAACGTATACCACTGTAGGGTACTTCTTATTCGGGTCGAAGTCAACAGGCTTTACTAAGCGGTAGTAAAGGTCGGTCTGTCCGTCAGCCGCCTTTATGCTGCCACTCGTAATCTCAGGCACGTTATAAGCCGTCCAAGGATTGCCGTCGGTGTGTAGTTTCGTTACGGCAGGCTTCGTAGTAGCCACGAGGTCGTATTGACGGAAAGTCTTCGGTGACGACCAGCGGTCCATGAGGTAAAGGCCATTGGCCGACAAAGTAGCGTAGTGTGTACCCTCTCCATTGTCGAGTAGGGTGATTTTGCCCGAAGCCACGTTTACGCTAAAGTTGCTGTACTGAATGGGGTTGTTCTGATTGCTTTGGTAAACAATGCTCTTGGCCTTGGTGTTAAAGCCCAGTACATTGATAACCTCATACTTACCCTTCGTTAATTGTTTGAGCTGACGGCCGCTTACGTCGAAGAGGTAGAGGTGGTTGTAGCCATCGCGGCGTGTCTGCATCACAAACTTTGTAGCGTCCCAGGGTAAGAACTGAATAGGGTTGCAAGGCTCTACGTAGCGGCTATTCGTCTCGGTGTAGAGTACCGCCTTGCGTTGGCCCGTTGCAGCGTCATAACTAACGAGCTCGGCCTTGTCCTGCGTGCGGGGCAACTCAAACATATAGATCGTCTTCTCGTCAGGACTCCACGCTATGTTGGTAAAGTAGCGGTCGGTAGGGTCGCCTGCTTGTAAGTAAACGGTCTTTTCGGTCGTAGGGTTATATACGCCCACCGTCACCTTGTGACTGGTCATGCCCGCCATGGGGTACTTCTCAGGAGCTAATTGAGCAACGCGGTGGTTGATGTCGATTAAAGGATAGTCTGTCACCATTGATTGATCCATGCGGTAGAAGGCCAACAAGGAGCCTTTGGGGCTCCAGAATGTGCCCTTATGAATGCCAAACTCATCACGGTGAACTGAGAGGCCATACTGCAACTCGCGTGTGCCGTCAGTGCTGACTTGGTGATTTTTGCCGTCAGCGGTGCGTACGTAGAGGTTCCAGTTCTTCACGTAAGCCTCGGCCTTTGAGGCAAAGCAGAGGTCAGAGGCCGACTCACCAGCGGTGCGTTCAGCTGTCCAAACGGCCTTCTTTGCGTTCCAATCGTAAAGTACGCGGAGCTTCTGTGTGCTCAGTAGCACTTGCGTCTTGTTAGCGTAGGGGAACTCGGCGTAAAGCAAGTTATACACCTTGCCCACCTTTGCCGTATCAATAGCGGCATTCACCTCGTTAGTGGTGAAGAGCACCTGAGACTTCTCCTTTACGCCTTTCGCATTGGTGAGGGTGCTCACCTCGTCTACATTGAGTTTTAACAAGCGGTCGCCCCAAAAGGCTGTGCCATAATAGCGGGGCATAATGTTGGCATAGTTGTTGCCACCCCACATCAAGTCTTCAAGCGTAAAGCTCTTCTTGTTTTGTGCCATAGCGGTGGTGCCAAGTAGCAACGCAAGGGTTGCTGCGATTAAGTGTTTAATGTTCATTATATATTGTGTGTTGTGTTTGATTTTCTGGGGTTGAGGAGTTGATGGGGTAATGAGTTAACGGGTAAGTTTGTTTTTGGGACGCGTCCTATCTTGTGGGGAAACGCGTCCTCACTTGGGGGCGACGCGTCCCCGCGTCGGTATTGCCAAGTTGGGGCTCGATGCCCCAACTTGGCAATAAGAAAAGGGTCTTGTATTTGCTTGTCAAGGTATCGAGCCTTGCCAAGCAAATGCCGACGCGGGGACGCGTCGCCCCCAGGTGAGGATGCATTCCCCCAGGTGAGGATGCGTTCCCCCAGGTGAGGATGCGTAACTATTAGAAATCAACTCTCTTCATTGTTCATTAAAAATAAAGTTCAAACCGCTTTTCACATAGTGTGTAAACTTGCGGTCTGAACTTATAAGTGGTCCTGGTCGGTAATAGCTTGTGCCACGATGATGCGGTCATTAGGGTCGCGGTGGTCAGAATATAGAGGCAAGGCCGCGTAGGTCTGTAAGTGCTTTTCGGTAACTTTATAACCTCATAGCCATCAAACTTTTTAAAAGTCTCTCGGAATTAGTCGCGCTTGCGTCCGCCACTAAATCCGCCTTTCTTCTTAAATCCGCCTTCGCGTTTTTTGAAGCCGTCCTTCTTAAATCCACCGTTCTTGAAGCCGCCTTCACCCTTGCCGCCACGGAAGCCACCTTCGCGTTTGGGCTTGCGTGGAGCACGCGTCTGTTCAAACTCACGGTGCTTGCTACGCAGAATGCGATATTTGGCTTCGGTCTCATCGTCGTCAAAGCGTGTCTCCTCTTCGTCGTTGATGCGCTTCTTAAACTCGTCGCGTTGGGTGCGGAAACGACGTTGGTCGCTCATGAGGCGGCGCTCCTCGTCGGTCTTTACCTTGCCGCCTTCCGCGCGAAATTCGCTGAGTTTACCGCTAAAGAGCTGATACTTGCGGAAGTCGCAGTCGAGCTTGCCATTGAATATCTGCGTTTTGAGGCTGGGACGCAAACCAAGGTTTTCGAACAACTCAGCCTTTGACGAGATAATCCAAGCCTCGCCCCCTTGGAACTCATTCTTCAACACCTTGCCAATGGCTTGGTAAAGGCCCAAGATGTCGGGCGGTGTTAAGCGTTCACCGTAAGGAGGATTGGTCACCATGATAGCCTTCTCGCTGGGATTCTTAAACTTACGGAAGTCCTGTGCTTCAACGGTTACAATGTCGGACACGCCAGCGCTGCGTACGTTCTTTAGGGCAATGTCGACAGTTGGCACGTTAATGTCGTAACCATAGATATGGTGTGTAAACTCACGTTCTTGTGAGTCGTCGTCATAGATTTCTTGCAAGAGGTTGGCATCGAAGTCCTTCCACTTCTCAAAGCCAAATGATTTGCGGAACACACCAGGGTAGATGTTGCGCGCCATTAAGGCAGCTTCTACCAAGAACGTACCCGAACCGCAGAAGGGGTCGATGAAGTCGCAGTCGCCCGTCCAGCCCGTCAACTTAATCAAGCCAGCGGCCAACACCTCGTTGATAGGAGCTTCGACCGTAGCCACGCGGTAGCCGCGCAAGTGGAGCGAGTCGCCCGAAGAGTCGAGTGAGAGTGTGCAGTCAGCCTCGGCTATGTGGATATTGAGCTTTACGTCGGGGTTGGTAATGCGAATGTTAGGACGTTCGCCCGTCGTGTCGCGGAAGTAGTCGACGATAGCGTCCTTCACCTTATAGGCCACAAACTTAGAGTGGCGGAACTCTTCAGAGAACACCACCGAGTCAACGGCAAACGTTGTGTTAACGTCTAAGTACTGGCTCCAGTCAATGCTGCGCACTGCGGCATACACGTCGTCAGCACTCTTTGCCTTAAAGTGCTTAATGGGTTTGAGTACGCGAATGGCCGTGCGCAAGCAGAAGTTGGCACGATACATCATGGCCTTGTCGCCAGTGAACGACACCATGCGGCGTCCTATTTGTACGTTGTTTGCACCGAGTTCGGTGAGTTCTTGTGCCAATACCTCTTCCAGTCCTTGAAAGGTTTTGGCTATGAGTTCAAATTCTTGCATAATCAAGTTAATGTGCTAATATGCTAATGTGTCCATGGGCTAATGTGGCCTAGTATCGCGTGTTTCCTACACACGAGAAGTAGAAACTATATTATCGCGTGCTGGAAAGCACGCGTTACGTAGGGGCTACACTTTCTCCCCTGCGGCCACGTCGTGTGTGACCCACTTGTTGGCACCAATTACGGCACCTCGTCCGATTGTGATGCGTCCTAAGACGGTGGCGTTAGAGTAAACGATCACACCGTCTTCGAGAATGGGGTGACGCGGGTTATTCTTAACAGGGTTGCCATGCTCGTCGAGCGGAAAACTCTTTGCGCCGAGCGTGACACCTTGGTAGAGCTTAACGTTACGACCAATGATACATGTGGCTCCGATTACCACACCCGTGCCGTGGTCGATGGTGAAGTATTCGCCAATCTGTGCCCCAGGGTGAATGTCGATGCCCGTTTCGCTGTGTGCCAATTCCGTAATGATACGCGGAATGAGCGGCACGTCCAATCGATACAATTCATGTGCGATGCGGTAACATGTCAAGGCGCGAATGGCGGGGTAGCAACTGATCACCTCACCATAATTCTGTGCTGCAGGGTCGCCCAAGTAAGCCGCTTCAACGTCGGTAGCCAATGTGCGGCGCACCTGAGGCAGTAGGCTGATGAGAGAGGCCGCAATGGCCTCTGCCTTGGCGTGATAGTCAATGCCCATGCAGCGATTGTCCTCTTCTTGTCTGCCAAAACAGAGTCCCGCCTGTATCTGTGCGGTGAGCAACGAGAAGAGGCGTTCCACTTCCATGCCGATGTGGTAACGCACGGTCACGGCATTCAGTGTGCTGCGTCCGTAGTACCCCGGAAAGAGCACAGCGCGACACAACCCAATAATCTCTTCCAATGCAGCAGAGGAGGGTAGTGGGTCGCCATGTCGGTGTTGATGAAAGAGTCCTTTCATTTTCGCCGTGTCCGATAGGTCGTCAACCGTTTGACGAAGTAGATGCGAGTATGTTTCGGGAGGATTCATTCAAGGTCGTTTTTATGTTGGCAAAGGTACGAAAAACTTTTCGATACGCATTATCCCTTGCTCCTTTATGATAACGCGTTTTGGTAGTCGGACCTTTCAAAAAGTGCGGTAATTGGTTATAAATTCGGTATTACCGCAAAAACTACCCCTTTATCACATGTTGTATAACATGAAAACGCCAATTTTGCACTCGATTTTAGCGCAAGGCTGCGCATCTAATGCAATTAATAATAAAAAAATATACAACAAGCAATGGCAAAGAAATTTACCTCAGTGCTACTGTTGCTCGTGAGCTGCGTAATGAGCGCTCTGGCACAACAAGTAGCAAGCACACCTACCACGTGGAGCGACCTTGAGTCGGGCAATCAGTACCTTGTCCTCGTTAAGTCTGACAAGACGAATAGCAATGGTAATTTTATGTATTTGTCTCCTGATGACAAGTATGCACATACTGATGCTGCTTCTGTTGGCTTGGACTTGATTGGCAGTAAACTTACTGACGATGACAAAAAGTATCTATGGATTGTAACAAAAGAAGGCAAAACCATTACTATTAAAAGCAAACTTAACAATACGGGTTTTAAAGTTAAGGATCGAAACGATGTGTTGAACATGAGTTCAACACTCACTACGTTTGATGTTGCTGAAGAAGATAATGCCATTACTCTTTCATATTATGGATCGTATTGGTATTGGGGTACAAAATATTATACCACCTACGTTACAAGCAAGGACGATTCAAACACGGGGAGCTTTAATACCTCAGAAAAACCTGGGAATAGCAAAGCCAAGTTTATCTTCTATGCAGTAGAGCAACCCACAAAGGTGACCTATAACTATATTGATAATCAAGAAAACAAGGTCCGTTATTCTTATTCATACGATGTATATGAAGGACAGAACTATCCTGAAAGTTCAATCACCTCCGAGAGTTTACCCACTTATGTTTCTTTGGGTCAAACGTATCAACCTACTGGCTTATTCCACAAGGCTACAAGCGAGACTACGTTCAATTTTGATTTGAATGTCAACTTGCCCTTCACTACCAGCACTGATGAGGCCCCTGTTTACTATTACTTGGTGAATGGTACAGATACGCGTAATCGTGTTTATGCCAATGGCTCTTCATTAGCTATTCGCACCGATGGTCAAGCAGCACAATTGAACGATGTTCGAGGCGACCTTTGGTATGTAAAGGGTAATCCTTTTGATGGATTCCAATTTCACAATGTGGGAGCAAACAAAACTGCTACATCAAGCCAAATTCCAAGTAACGCGGGTGTGCCACGATGCAGATTAGCATTCTCTGGTACTGCTGGCGAAAATGTATGGAACATTTACAAGTTCGATGATAATTCTTTCGGCTTATACAGATATTCAAATTGGGTTATTGGATCTGGTAATGTTGCATGGAATTACAACAACGAATATGTACAGTTTGATAAAATAGATCTTAACGCTCTCCCCACAGAAAAGAGCTACGCCTTCACCCTCACCCCTGCCACCATCACCCTTCCCCTCAACTACTCTAAGGCTGACGACAAGACCTTTGCTACCACTTGCTTGCCTTATGCTGTAGAGGTAGCGGAAGGTCAAGACAACATCAAGGCGTACGCTGCTAAGTTGAATGACGAAAAGACTGAACTTCAGATGAATGCCGTGACGGCCGTACCTGCTAATCAAGGTATCATCTTGAGTGGTGAAAGCGCAAGCGACAATGAAGTCGTACTGAACGTGATTGCTTCTGCCGATGCTATTGACAACGACCTCTTAGGTACTACCAGTGAGATCAGCACCGAAGGCATCTTATCCCTTGGCCGCGCCAATGGTACGGGCAGTGTAGGGTTCTTCCGCTCTACTAATGCGACGTTGAAGGCTAACCGCGCTTACCTCAAGGTAGACAACGAGACCATTCAGTCGCTCGCCATGAACTTTGGTGGCACAACAACGGGTATTACGAATGTTGTTAAAAATGATGTTGCCCCCAATGCTCCTATCTACGACCTCAGCGGTCGCCGCGTGTTTACTACAGTGAAGGGCAATATCTATTTGCAGCAAGGACGCAAATTTATTGCTCAATAAAGATTACTTACTAAACGATTACAAAAAGACAATGAAAAAGACATATATACAGCCCACGGCCATTGTTATTCGCTTTGACGCTGAAAGTGCCGTAGCCACCATGATGGTTGGCAGCAAGGGTACGGGCGAAAGCATCAATCAAGGCGACGACTGGAGCAATGAGCGCCAGTGGGGCGACGAATCTTTTGATTGGAGCGCTGACGAAGACTAACGCGAACTGCTTTCGTTAGGGTAGTGTTAAATGAAAGACGTTATTAACTACCCAAATGAGAGCGACGCATCAAGTGGGGGACAGGCCAGTTGGCTTGCCCCCCACTTGATGCGTTTCCAAACAAAATTCGTACCTTTGTCGCTATGAAAGTAAACATTGACCCTTCGTGGGGCGAACACTTACAAGCTGAGTTTGATGCCCCCTACTTTAAGCAACTTACCGACTTTGTGCGAGCAGAGTATGCACAAGGTCCGTGCTATCCTCCCGGACACGAGATATTCAATGCCTTCAACCTCTGTCCCTTTGACAAGGTGAAGGTGGTCATCATCGGGCAAGACCCTTACCACGGGTCAGGCCAAGCCGAAGGACTCTGCTTCTCGGTAAAAGATGGTGTGCGCATTCCTCCTTCATTGGTCAACATTTTCAAAGAGATAAATGCCGACACGGGGCGTCCTATTCCTTCCTCGGGCAGTCTGCGCCGCTGGGCCGAACAAGGCGTATTGTTGCTCAACGCCACCCTTACTGTGCGCCAACACCAAGCAGCTTCACACGCAGGTCATGGTTGGGAGACGTTTACCGATGCCGTTATTCGCCACCTCTCTTCTGAGCGTGATCACCTTGTCTTTATCCTTTGGGGCAGTTACGCGCAGAAGAAAGGACAAGTAATCGATCGCTCGCGTCACCTTGTCCTCTGCTCTGTCCACCCCTCGCCCCTCTCCGCCTATCACGGCTTCTTTGGCAATCATCACTTCACGCTCTGTAATGACTATCTTATCAAAAACGGACAAGTGCCGATTAATTGGTGATGTTAATATTTCAAGTATGTCGAAGTGTGCAAGAATATGTATGTTATGTATGTTCTGACAAACCTTTTATTATAGTATATTCATAAAGTCATAAAGCATGTCAAAGTGTGCAAGATAAGTATGTTATGTATGTTCTCGCGCTAAGCGACTAAACTCATTAAACTTATTAAACTCATTAAACTCATTAAACTTGAGTTAAACTCACAATCTCATGACCCGAATACCACCTATTATACAAGTGGGCGACGTATTGCTGTCGTCCGACATATTTACCGAATGCTTCTGTTGCGACCTAGAAGCCTGCAAAGGCCAGTGTTGCGTAGAAGGCGATAGCGGTGCGCCACTTACCCTCGATGAGGTAGGCCAACTCGAAAACGTACTCGACGAAGTGTGGCCCGAACTCAGCGCTACGGCCCAAGCCACTATCGACCGCCAAGGCGTGGCCTATACCGATAGCGAGGGTGACCTCGTGACGAGTATTGTCAATGGCAAAGACTGCGTCTTTACGTGCTACAATGCCGAAGGCTGTTGCTTTTGTGCCACCGACAAAGCCTTTCGTGAAGGACGCACCGCATGGTGCAAACCTATCTCATGTGCCCTCTATCCCATACGCGAGAAGCAGTTCTCCAATGGCACAGTTGGCCTGCAATATCATCGTTGGAGCGTTTGCCACGCAGCCGTAAAGAAAGGCCGTGAGTTGCAACTCCCTATCTATAAGTTCTTGAAAGATCCTCTCATTCGCCGCTTCGGTCAGTCATGGTACGACGAGTTGTGCGAAGTAGTAGATAGCATATTAGCGAACGATTAGATAGACTCTTACTATATCCTTTAAGAAGAAGTTTTTTGTGTTGATTGTTTGATAGCGGCAATGTTTTTCCTAATTTTGCATGACTAATTCAACTATCGGATAGACATGATGTCCTTGTATCTTTTACAATTTGCGTGTTTAATCTTCACGGCCATGTTGGCCCTAATGCTATTCACTTCGCGCTTCCACGTAGACGTAGTAAATGCTACTTATGAGCGTTCACGTTGGGCCCTCTTTGTAAGCATGAGCTTATTAGTGTTACACTATGTGCTACAGATGGTATGCGGTTTTCGTGCTGAGAGTGATGATGTCGGAACAATCGTCAACATACTCTTCTATTCGCCCGTTACCTTCCTCGTAGCCCATTCCATACTCAATATCGAATGCAACCGTCGGCGACGTTGGCAGTACGATGCCGCCTTTATGGTGATATATTTCGCTATTTTGGCCGTATTCATCGTAGGATTGATGGGACGCGACACCTTCTTGTATACCCGTACCAAGTGGATTATGCACGTGCTCTTCTTATTAGCTATGGCGAGCAGCATATTCGTGCCGATGTTCGAAATACGTCGCAATCAAGGGCGCGTTGAGGCAGAAACGGGAGCCGACATCGCACCTTACAATCGTTATACTTGGTCAGGCTATACGATGCTCTGCATTACGGCCGCGCTTATGGCCTTTGCTATTATCTATCGTCCCTTGTTATTTGTGTTTGGCCCCTTGTTGCTATTAGCCCTATTTGTATTTATATTTAGTTTCATAGCCTTGGGATATAACATGAAGCCGCTTGAAGACGTCTTGTCTTGCGATGAGTAAGATGACATAGTAGAAACTGCGACAGAAATCGAAGGCACCGATTCTTCCGAGTCAACTTCATTGACTACCCACTTATCGGACGAACGTATCGCCTCGATAGGCCAGTGCTTGACGCAATGGTGTGATGAAGAGCGATTTACCGAGAGCGATGTCAATATGGCCAAACTCTCCCAACAAGTTGGGGTGGCACGTCGCGAACTCAGTGCTTATTTTGAACAGCACTTAGGTCAGACCTTCCGCGTTTGGCTGTCAGACTTGCGATTTGCTGAGGCTCAGCGCCTCATTTTGGCCCACCCCGATTATAGTAATGAGAGCATCTCGTCTATTTGTGGGTTCTCGTCACGTAGTCAGTTATACAAGATGTTTTCTACGCGACTGGGTATGACTCCCCGCGAGTGGCGCGAAAAGCAAGAGCAGTAAAATAAAGGAAACCATGGAAAGGTGTCCGATTGATAGCAATCGGACACCTTTTTTGTAGCAATCGGACAACAATGTATAGCAAGTGGACACCTTATGCGAAGTGTGTCGATTATATTTGCACTCGTAATAAATCGTTTAGTTGAATATAGTTGACGAGCGGAGCGAGCATACAGCGGTATGTTGCTCCGCTCTTTTAAGTATGCGTAAACTATTTTTACTACCTTTGCATAAGATAGGCTGCGGCTCAGCATAATTATACTACAATCTTATACTATTATCATAAAGCTACAGAATGCTACGTTCCATTGACATAAAACAAGCGGCACAGGCTGAAGGATTTTCGGTCTGTGGCATTGCACGTGCCGAAAGAGTAAGTCCCGCGCGAGAGACCGAACGCTTAGCATGGCTCTCACGAGGTGAACAGGGCGATATGGACTATCTGGCACGTAATGTTGACGTGCGACTTGACCCACGCTTGTTGGTAGAAGGGGCAAAGACCGTCGTGTCGGTGGCCGTGAACTATAACCCCGCTGGTTGTGACAATCAAAACGCTGAAAAATCCACTTTTTGCGATGAAACCGTGCAAAATGAAGGGGCGGATAGACTCCGTTTGTCACGCTATGCCTACGGAACAGACTATCATGAAGTGGTGAAACAGATGCTGCGCAGTATGATGCAGCGACTAAGATTGGTAGAATTGGTTGACGGACGTTGCTTTGTCGATACTGCCCCGATTGATGAGAAGTATTGGGCCGAACAGAGCGGCATTGGGTGGCGAGGGCGCAACTCGCAACTCATCATTCCCGGTATGGGAAGCTACTACTTCTTGGGCGAATTGGTGCTGACGGACGAAGTAGACGCTTACGATGAAAAGGCTAAAAATCGGTGCGGAACGTGTGCAGCCTGTCTCGCTGCCTGTCCCATGCACGCTTTGCATGGCGACGGCACGTTAGATGCGCGCCGCTGTCTATCCTACCTCACGATTGAGCATCGTGGCGAACTTCCCCCCGAAGTACAAGGCAAGTTGGGCCATTGCTTCTATGGCTGCGACCGCTGTGCTGAAGCCTGCCCATGGAACAAACGATTTGCCACCCCAACCACGATAGCCGCCTTTCAGCCTCGACCTTCGCTTCTGAGCATGACCGCAGCACAGTGGGGCCGCTTGACCGAGGAAGAATATCGTCAATTATTTCGTAAAAGCGCGGTGAAAAGGGCAAAATTTGAAGGCCTCACGCGCAATATCCGTTGCGCGTTAGAAGGATTAGACAAAGCGTAATCATTCACACATTAGCATATTATCACATTAGCACATTAGCAAATTATCACATGCATAAATTACTATTTACCACCTTGCTTGCCGTTGCACCCTTGGCGGGGCAAGCCCAAACCAACGAAGTATGGTTTGACCAACCCACCACGCTCAATGGACAACAGTGTTGGTGGAAAGGGCAAAAAGATCACAGTAGCAAACCCGTGCGAGCGGGCGATTCTGCCGTCAATTCTGACCATGAGTGGGAATATCGCTCCCTACCTTTAGGCAATGGTAGCATCGCCTGCAACGTGATGGGAAGCATTGCCACGGAGCGTTATACACTGAACGAAAAGACCTTGTGGCGCGGTGGCCCCAACACGGCCAAAGGTGCTACCGACTATTGGAACCAAAACAAACAGTCTGCTCATGTGCTGAAGGATATTCGCCAAGCATTCACCGACGGCGACTGGAACAAGGCCGCACAACTCACCACCCAAAACTTTAACAGCACCGTTCCTTATGAGGCAACGGGTGAACCCCAATTCCGCTTTGGGTCGTTCACGACAATGGGAGAGTTGACCTTAGAGACAGACATCAACCCCGAAGGCGTGCGTGACTATCGTCGAGCCTTGTCGGTAGACTCCGCTTTCGCACGTGTAAGTTTCACAGCAGCCAATGGGGTACACTATGAGCGCCAGAGCTTTATCTCTTATCCTGCCAATGTGATGGCCATTCGCCTAACGGCCAGTCAACGAGGAAAACAAAACTTCACACTCAAGTACGCTCCCAATCCTGTGAGTGAAGGCGCATTCTCAGCCGACGGCAAAAATGGCTTGTGCTACGTGGCCCACCTCGACAATAACGGCATGGAGTACGTCGTTCGCATCAAAGCAATTGCGAAGGGCGGCAGCGTGATGTATGCTGACGGCCGATTGACAGTAACCAATGCTGATGAGGTTACTCTCTTGCTCACGGCTGATACGGACTATGCTCCCAACTATAATCCCGACTTTACCGACAACAAGGCTTACGTAGGCGTTAATCCTGTAAACACTACTAAACAGTGGATGAAAAATGCGGTGAAAACGGGCTTTTCGAAGCTTTTCAAACAACACTATGCCGACTATGCTGCGCTCTATAATCGTGTAAAGTTTACGTTGGACGGCCCAATTTCGACCAAACCTACCAACGAACGCTTGGCCGATTACCGACAGGGCGTGAAGGACGCTGGACTCGAAACGCTCTATTATCAATACGGCCGCTACTTGCTCATTGCATCGTCGCGCCCTGGCAACTTACCCGCCAACCTACAAGGTATGTGGCATAACAATGTAGACGGCCCTTGGCGTGTGGACTATCACAACAATATCAACCTTCAGATGAACTATTGGCCCGCATTGCCTACCAACCTTACGGAGTGTGCAGAACCCTTGACGGATTTTATCCGTCTGCTTGAAAAGCCAGGCGAACGTACCGCTAAGGCCTATTGGGGCGCTCGCGGTTGGGCAGCTGGTATCTCGGCCAATATCTTCGGTTTCACCGCTCCGCTTGAAGGGGCAGATATGTCGTGGAACTACAACCCTATGGCGGCTTCGTGGTTGGCTACTCACCTTTGGGACTATTATGATTATACGCGCGACGAACAGTTTTTGCGTCAAACGGCCTATCCCTTGATGAAGGGTTGTGCCCTCTTCTGCGAAGACTTCTTGTGGCGCAAGGCGGACGGCACACTGACGGCAGCTCCTTCTACTTCGCCCGAACATGGTCCTATTGACGAAGGCACTACGTTTACGCATGCCGTTATACGTGAGATCTTGCTCGATTGCATCAGTGCAGCGCAGGTATTGAAGACGGACGCTGACGAGGTAAATAAGTGGGAGGACATACTACGCAGTTTGGCTCCTTATAAGATAGGTCGTTACGGACAACTCTTAGAGTGGAGTCGCGACATTGACGACCCTAACGACCAACACCGCCATGTCAACCACCTCTTTGGCCTTCACCCAGGTCATACCATTTCGCCTTTAACCACTCCCGCCTTGGCTGAGGCTTCAAAGGTGGTGCTCGAACATCGTGGCGACGGTGCTACGGGTTGGAGCATGGGTTGGAAACTCAATCAGTGGGCACGCCTACATGACGGCAACCACTCTTACGTGCTTTATGGCAACTTGTTGAAGAACGGTACAGCCGACAACCTTTGGGACGTACACCCTCCCTTCCAGATAGACGGCAACTTTGGCGGCACAGCGGGTGTGACTGAGATGTTGTTGCAGAGCCATGCTGGTTGTATTGATCTCTTACCCTCATTGCCCGATGCCTGGGCTACGGGAAGCATTCAAGGACTGCGTGCGCGTGGTAATTTTGGTGTCGACCTTGCTTGGTGTGACGGCAAGTTAACGCACGCCACGATCACTTCAGGTTCAGGTGCTACATGTCGTTTGCGCTATGGCGCGCAAACGCTCAGCTTCAATACGCAAAAGGGTAAAACGTATCACGTCGTACTTGATGAGGCCGGTGCTTTGTTGATTAAGTAGAGAAGAACTGCCTAATTGGGGGGGTGCGTCCTCACCTGGGGGCGACGCGTCCCCGCGTCGGCATTTGCAAGTCAAGGCTCGATGCCTTGACTTGCAAATACATGAATATCAATATATCAAGTATTGCCAACTTGGGGCATCGAGCCCCAAGTTGGCAATGCCGACGCGGGGACGCGTCGCCCCCAGGTGAGGACCCGCCCCCCAATTAGACTGCTAAATTGCAGTTTACCGCAAGTAATCTGTATAAAAAAATAACTTCTGCAAGTGAAGACTTGCAGAAGTTATTTTTTTATGCGTTGTATGCCTTGCTTAGTCGTTGCTTAGCAAGCTATTGTTCCAAATAGGGTTCTCACGTTTGTTAGAGAGTGAGGCATCACCTTCGTATTGATTACTGCTATCCATTTCAACCTGTCGACCGTCTAATGAGCTGGCCAACATTGTGGCGGTTTCGAGCGTATAAATAGCGCTTTGGGGCGTGATATATATTTTCTTCATGTCTTGATATTTCATTATTTATTGTGATAGTAGAGAGGAGCGTGTTTATTTGATAAGGCGCTTTTGACCATTCACAATGTAAACGCCAGCGCGTTGTACGTTCATTATGCGGCGTCCGCTCAGGTCGTAGATGATGTCGGCCTTCTGCTCTCCGTTTGTTATCGTATTGATGCCCGTTGTAACGTTATCATCGCCAAAGTTGAGGCTCAAGCGAGGTGCAGCGTTACTTTCAACTGTAAGATAAGCCTTAAAGGCTTTGATGCTACGCATGCTGCTTGACAATAAGCCGAAGAAGGCGACATTATTTTTAGCCGTAAAAATATAGGCATTGGTTGCAGCGTCAACCGTTACGGCAGCACCACTTGTAGCTTGCAGTTGATTGTCAGTGAGAGCCTCAGGGGCTGTTGTAGCAGGCACGGGAATGAAAGTGTCATCTTTGTTAGCAGCCAAGATAACGCCCGTATTGGCAGGAAGCACTTGGTCGGTCAAGTTGAGGCGAGACAATTTGTAAGTACCATTCTCGTTCTTAACCGTATAAGCCTTCATATCGCTGGGCAGAGTCGTAGCAAACGGACTGCTATACGTAGCCAAGTTGTAGGTCTCAGCGTCAGCGGCATCGCTCAATTTTACAGCAGTCGTCTTAATCGCATTGTTCTGAGGCTGAGGCACTTCGACAAATTTAAAGGCGCTGGTTTGTGCATCGGTAGTGTAATAGACTGTGGTGTTTTCTTGTGCATGGAAATTACCTGAACTAAAGCTTGCCATTAGGTAGAAGTCATAATTTGCCCACCTTGCGTTATAAGCACGTTTGCCACGAATTAGAAACAAACCAACCGTGTTCTTGTTCACGATTAATACATCGTTATTGCAATTGTAAGGACTGCTTGCATTATAAGACATCGGCTGTAAAGTCAAAGTATTCTTATTAGCGTCATAAGCATCTTCCATACCCTTACGCTCGCCATTGGAATCGGTTGCATACATCAAGTACTTACCGTCTTTGGTCGTAAACATATATTTGCGGTCGCCCAACTTATGGCAGTAGTAGATAGCCTCGTCGGGCATAGATGTAGCCAATTCTGTAGCAAACTTGAGTTGTGTGCCATTATAGTAGACGTAGCCAGTTCGCGTGCCGCCACGGTTTACGCCCTCGATGTAATAAGCTTTGCCATCCTCGGGGTATTTAACGCTATTATAGAAGTTCTGCAATGCAGTAGCAGCCGCGTCCTTCGTCGTAGCGGTGTTCAATGCAGTTTCCAAAGCGTCATAGGCTGCTTGAGTAGGATAACCTACTTCGCCTAAATGGCTCTTGATGTTATTTGCATCGCTCAGGTAATATTCCTTCGTGTACGTTTTAATGGCTTCCTTAATCGTATTAATGGTAGCCTCGTCAACGGTGTACTCCGTATTCTTTACAAAGGTGAATAACGAACCAGCATCTTTGCTTGTTCCATATCCCGAAACACCTGTTTCTCTACCATAGTCGTTGAAATTAACCTGTCTATTGTTGCTTGTCGTGATGTAATACTTATAGGTAGCGTCATTGCCCGAAGTATTAATCGTTGCGGTAGTAGGAGTCGTAGCAAAGCTGACAGAAGAATCATCACCTGTTGCTAAGTATGCATTCTTACCTAAGGAATAAATAAATGTGCCGTAGTCAGCCTTAATCAGCAGGAAGTTGTGATGAAGATTTTTAGCTCTATAAGTCTCATTGAAGAACTTTTTACCTTGATACCAGTTAGCGTAAGCCTTAAGATCTGATTCACTGGTCTCGTTAGTCAGCATAAACCCCTTTCCACTATTATCATCGTATGCTGTTCCAGCAGCGTTGGGGCCTCTACGAGCTTGAATCTTGTAAGCTTTAAAGCCGCTTGTTGACAAAAAGTCAACCGCATCGGCCCAGGCTGTGGTTGAGGCAGCCAATAAGCCTAATGTAAAGAGTAAAGTCTTTTTCATTAATTGTTTGTGATTTATGTAAATTGTTTGTTATTTATTTAATATTAATTTTAAAAACGTATTCTGTGCTGCAAAGGTAGATACTAAATGTTAATATCGCAATTAGGGGGGTAAAAGATGTTAAAACGCTTAGAAAATGCAAAAGTATTGTAGAAAGATGAAAAAACGACGAGTCAATTTTTCTTTACTTCGTGCTAATGAAGTGGGGAATACGGAGACTTTGCTATCTATTTTGTGGGCTTCAGTCGTTAAAATATACACGTTCCGTTGTCGTCCACTGGCCTGTGGACGTGTTTCTACTGGCCAGTGTACATGTTTCCACAGGCCAGTGGAAACACATACACTGGCCAGTGGCAGGGCCGACGCATTACTCTATGGCATCAATTTGGCAAGGAAAGAACTGTCCCATCCTGCTCTCTTTCTTTTTGCCT
>ENA-UEOL01000731-UEOL01000731.1-human-gut-metagenome-genome-assembly--contig:-NODE-731-length-23669-cov-19.472787_pt1 | contig 23669 bp, 22 predicted proteins | sample MGYA00242884_ERZ507884 | MGnify/ENA primary metagenome ERZ507884 (study PRJEB26167, sample SAMN06115417) | human gut metagenome | host: Homo sapiens | place: China:Chongqing | collected 2015-03-06... | reverse complement strand
AGATCAAATAACTATAAATGGAGAGCGCCAATTGGATGACACCTTATTAAAAATGTTATTCCTCTATCATTTATCTGTTGAATCTTCACGTTTGTCTGGGCAAACGTTAAATGATAAAGTTGATGAACTGAGAAAAGTTTTTATGGATGATGTGGTTGCTATGAATTTGTTTAATTTCAAGTTGATGGAAGCTGGATATTTTGATAATCATCGCCCTTTGTATTCAGATCGTTGTTATAAAATTCGGAAGGAAAACATTTATTATGTGCATAACGCATTTCCTCGAATCAAAGAGAATGAATTACGTAATGGGGTTAGTAATCTTATATATTCCATTAATGTGTCTGCTTGTACAGAATATTTAGTGAATGAAAATGAACATTTTAATTGCATACAAAGTCTATGAATGAATTGAATAAGTTTTATCAATCAGTGATGCAGGATGTAGTTGCTATGCAGTCTGGAGATGATGATGGTAATACACAAGAACAAGTTTTTACTCGCATATGTCAAGAAATGTTATCTGAAGCGGGTGAAACAGAAAATGCATATATTGCATATGATGAACGTGATTTAGGTAAAAAAGGGCAGCATAAGATTAATGGATATGCTATTTCTGATAATTATGAAAATGTTGATTTATTTATTTCAATATTTAATAATAAGCAAGAAATATGTTCTATTTCTAAATCAGAGATTGATACGGCTGTTAAAAGAATATCTAATTTCTTCCGTAAGGCTATCTATAATGATTATGTCAATGAGATTGCTGAGTCATCTGAAATTTTTGAATTTGCGGATACATTGGCAAATTATGATGAGTTAAAAGATAATCTTATTCGTGTAAATGCTTTTATTTTGACAAATGGTCAATATAAAGGTGATATACCGACAAGTCAATCGATAAGTGGTTATACGGTTTTTTATCGAATTATAGATATTGATTTTCTATATAAAGTATCAGAACAATCTCGAGTTCCTATTGAATTGGATTTCGATAATCTGGATGGGAAACATTTTGAGGTACCTTGTTTATCTGCAAATATAAATAATGCTGATTATGAAGCTTATATAGCAATTATGCCGGGAGAATGTTTAGCTACACTTTATCATGACTATGGTGCACGATTGCTTGAGCAAAATGTCCGTTCTTTTCTTCAATTTACAGGAAAAATAAATAAAGGTATTCGTAAAACAATAAATGAAGAGCCACATATGTTTTTGGCATTTAATAATGGTATTGCTGCTACAGCTGATCATATTATGTTGGATGAAACAGGGCGATTTATTAAGCGAATTAGTAATCTACAGATTGTTAACGGAGGGCAAACGACGGCTTCTATTTATAATACAGCAAGAAAGGATAAAGCAGATATTTCTCAAATATACGTTCAGGTAAAGTTATCTGTAATTAAAGATAGCGAACAATATGCAAATATAGTTTCTCGAATATCACAATATGCTAATACGCAAAATAAGGTTAATGATGCAGACTTTACAGCTAATAATCCAGCATTAATTGAGATAGAGAAGCTGTCACGATATATTTTATCGCCGGTTACATTAGAAAAGAATATGCCTACATCTTGGTTCTTCGAACGTGCTAGGGGGCAATATAAAACATTGCGTGCTAAGGAAGGATTTACGAAGTCAAGACTGGCAGCATTTGATCTTAAATTTCCAAAGAATCAAGTATTTACTAAAGTGGAATTGGCTAAATATGTTAATGCATGGCAGGAAGTGTATAGTGGCAAATCAATGGTGGTAGGTCCGCATATTGTTGTTCGTGGTAATGAGAAAAATTATGCACGATTTATGAATTATAATTTGCCGGAAATAAAACATATTGATGTTGCATATTTTGAGGATATTATTGCTAAGGCTATTTTATTTAGAACAGCTGATAAACGATATGGAACAAAAGTATCAGGTAATCATATAGGAGAATTGAAGCAGGTTGTTGTCCCATATACCCTTTCTTTATTGAATCTTATAACTGGAGGCCGATTAGATTTGTATAAAATCTGGAAAAATCAATGTATATCAATGAATTTGTCTGACTTCATTTATGAGTTGATGAAACAGGTCAATCAGTTTATTATTGATAAATCTCCGGTATCACACTATATTGAGTGGGCAAAAAAGGAAGAATGCTGGCTTATGGTAAAGGAAAATAAATGGTCGTATAATGTTGCTGACATAGGAGCTGATTGTTTTGATGAAAATAATCCTCCAAAGCGTATTCATAAAGTAGATGTAGAGAATGTAGAGGCAGATCGTCGACACCAAGAAGAAATTCTTAAGTCAATACCATTTTCTCTTTGGAAAAAGATTGAAGAGTGGGGACGAGAAACAGGTATGTTAGAAGCGCCTTATCCGATGGTTGCTAGTGATATTGCTTATAAAGTTAAAAATAGAAGAAAATTTTTGGAGAGCGATATTTCTAGAGGAATGACTATTTACGAAAAAGTATGGCAGTATAATCCTGAATTGTTAGGAGAGGCAGATGAATTAGCGGAAAAGGATAAGATAAGTTTAAATGAATTACAATCTAAATCTGTAGATATTAGTTCAAGTATTACTTTGGAATTAGTCCAACAAATGGTGGATTGGGACAAACGTAGACGTGTATTGGAAGATTGGAAATGGAAAGCAATGAAGGATGTTGTAGATGGAAAGAAAGTATTGAATGATAGAATGAAATATGCTTTTTATTTTAATTTGCAAGCTTTAAAAAAGAAAGGATTTCCTGGTTAAATCTTAAAAGCTGTTTTTTGTTAGTTTTATGAATCCTTTAGATAAGTAAAATGATTATTTGTAGTCATTAAAAAACTGCCGCAACTGTCTGACAACGAGAAGGGGACGTTGGGATGTTGGAGCAAACAGTCGCGACTAGTTTTTTAGATTAGTTTGAGAATAAGTTATAGCTTATTCCGGCATGAAAGGCGAAAAGAGTCTGTGGATTTTTAGAGGCTTCTTCGGCTGCTATGACAAATCCGATACCTCCGGTGATTCCCAGTCGTTTGTAAATCTGGTGAGAATATTCGAGCATGGCTCCGAATCCTATTTCCGACTTGTTGTACTTGCTGAAATATTGGGGACCGCCATACATCCCGATTGCCAGAAACTTGGACAAGTGTAACTGGACACCTACATTCCACAAATACTGTTTGTCGTCGATTCTTTCTGGTTTGTACTGGGTGTTGTAGCCAAAGGATGCTGTAAGGCCGAACACTACGGGAGAGATGTATTTCAGGCGGATGCCGGCGTTACCGTAAGCAAATCCGTAGCCTGCTTCCAGATAGATTGAATGACTTTCGTGGTTCCATCCTTTTGCCTCTGTCAAATCAACCAGAGCTTCAGCTGTTTTTTCCGTCCACTCTGGATTAGAGAAAGAATTACGTGTGGAGGGTGTATAGCTTTCGTTGTCTGAACGAGGTGTTTCATTGTCGGCGTGGGGGAACAGGGTGGTAAGGTAATAGATACGTACGGTCGGTTTACCGGTTCCTACGGAAACTTTTCCTCCGGTATCCATTATTTTTTTCCCCTCGCAGTCGAATGCCTCGAACCAGGAAAGAGAATTGGGTATTGTTATTTCCGTATGGATGGTGTAGTTGCCGTATGGCGTTTTCAGCGTAACAGGCGTGCAGATGTTGCTTCCTACCTTGAATATGGTATAGTATTCGTTTTCTGCATGCACTGCCAGAAGTTGCATACAAAACAACCAGATAAGTAAAATCCACTTCTTCATGATAGTTGTTGGGTTTAAAGTATGAATAGTTTTGTATATCAGAACTTATAGCCTACAGAGAGCAGGAGTGCTCTGTGTTTTCCGCCGCCGTCAACAACGGGTACGAAACCTAAATCGTAGTTCATGCCTATGTTCCATGACTGGAGTATTTCGAAACCGATTCCCAGACCGATACCGAAATCGAATCTTTTCATGGAGTCGAATGTATTGATTTCATAGCCTCCTCCAATCGAGCTGCCCCATAGGCCGCTATCCATTCCCAACTTGGATTTTCCTCCCAGCCCAAAGGCAAAATACGGACCGGCATTGAAGGTCAGATTGAAATTTTCTGCTATGTTGAGGCGATATCCTGCCATGACAGGTATTTCCAGGAAGATAGCGTTTTCTGTTGTCTCTACGGTAGCGACATCTCCATCGCCTACATTACTCGATTTGGAACATTTGTCCCCTTTGGAAAGGAACAGAAGAGAGGGTTGGATAAAGAAGTTTTCGGAAACTTTTTCGACGGGTATTTCCAGGTCTGCACCAATCAGCCATCCTATTTTTCCATCGCTGTAGTTGCTTTTACTGATCTCGCTGTATGTAATTCCGGCGCGTACGCCTACTGATACGTCTTTGCCAAAAAGACTGAAGTTACGCTGGGCGCAAATGTGGCTGGCAGATAGAAGCATGATGACTGTCAGCATCGGGAATAACATGTGTCTGTTTAATCTCTGTCTTTTCATAATCGGTTTAGTTTAATGCCTACAGACTCTTTGATTAGGCTGGTAAATAATAAAGACGTAAGAGTCTTTTGGTTAATGTTGTAACGCCTTGTGTGATTGTAATAAAGCCGGACTGTTTTTAGTCTTTTTTAGCTAAATGGGTTAAATTTATTTTATCACAAAGGAAAATAAAAAAAATGTTTCCTCTGTCACATGTTTTATGGACAGAGGAAACATAAAATTACCGACATGAAAAGTGTGTGGATAAACAAAGGTAAGTCTGTTTGATAGACTGGGTATGTTACTGTCTGTCTGACTGGGCAGCGACATGATAGATACTGAAGTTCCGGATGAGGGGTGTAGATACACACTGTTCTACAATCAGACGAAAGGCTTGTGCTTCGACTTCTGGAAAGGCTTCGATGCGTTTGTGTCCTACCGAACTGCCTTTGGCTACTGTGGTCCATTTGCCGTTGATCAAGGCTTCTATGCGGTAGGCACGGATGTGTTCGCCTTCGGTTATGTCTTCCTGTATCTGGTAGTAGTTTACACGTTGCGGCTTATCGAAAGTTATTGACAATTTCTTTTTGTTTTTTCCGGAGGTTTGTGCCAGGGGAGTTCCGAAACGCCGTTGTATTTCATTTCCCCATTCTTGCAGCCGATGTACATCCCCATCGGGTATCAGTCCTTCGGGATTGGGTGTCAGTCCTACCATCAGAGTAGCATTGCGGCCTACGGATTTTTCGTACATCTCCATCAGGTTTTCCAACGGGTAGACAGCCTTGTCGTCGTCGCCCGGCTCCCAGAACCACTCGTGTCGTCCGTTATAACCGCGCAAAGGGGTATCGGCCATGGCAGGAACCCAGAACTTTCCTTCAGGATCGCCGTGGGCCAGCAGCTGGTTGTGGTCGGTTATCCCGTCGGTGGCATTGCTGTGGCTGTATGGATAAGGAAAGCTTGACCAGCAGGGGTAGCCTACGGTTCCGCTTTCTGATCCTCCCCAGCGCAGGTCTGCCCGGTTGACATTGTGGTAGAACAGGCAGTCGGGTTGGTATTGGTTGACGATAGGTTCTACGTCGGGTCCCAGACCTTGGGGATCGTCGGCTCCTCCGTCGAACCAGATCATGAATAAATCTCCGTAACGGGTACAGAGTTCTGTCACCATTTTTTCGCACAACCGTTTGTACCATGCCTGACGGTTGCGGGCAAATTCTCCCTCGCCTTCGGCCTTAAAATTATGGATGCCCAGCAGGGAGTTCCACCGGATACCTATGTAGATGCCCGGCTGCAGGCCGTACTTGCGGCAGGAGTTTACAAAATCGCGTACGATGTCGCCTTTGCCATCGCGCCATTTTACTGCTTTCAGGCAATATGGGTTTACATCGCTTTGCCAGAGTCCGAAACCTGTTTCGTGTGTGGCTGTAAGGATGGCAAATTTGGCTCCGGCTGCTTTGGCTGCTTGTATCCACTGATCGGTGTCCAGCTTGTCGGGATGGAAGATGTTGTAATCTTCAATTGGATTGATGCGGTTGTTTCCCTGACCGTACACTTGTCCGTCGAATACATGCAGGTCGTAATGGAAAACTACTCCCAGTTCGGCTTCGTGCCATTTTATCTGGTGTGGAGCTGGTTTGGGTAACTGGATTTCTGTGCCATAGGCACTGCTCAGGTTACATGTGAAGAAGAATGTCAGCAGTGTAAATACGATTTTTTTCATAATTATGGTTTTAGGTAAGAGCTGAACGGATCGTGTGTCTGTTCGAGCCATAATAAGAGTTTCTGGTTTAAGGAGTCGCAAAGTGAAGGCTTACGGCTTGCTAGGTTGTGCAGCTGATCGGGATCGTTTTTCCGGTCGTAAAGCCAGGTTTGCGTTTTCTTTCCTTTTTCGAATGCTACTACATAGGTGTATCGGGAAGTACGGATACCTCGTTTGCCGGATGTCGGGTCGGAAGGAACGCAATAATAATAGGGTTGAATGGTTTCCTGGGGAGTATGTATTTTCTCTTGCAGGAAGTGCTGGCTCCAGTCGTAGGATTGTACGGTTGAAGGTATTTGGTCTTTCATTCCCATGAGTGAAAGCATCGTAGGACAAAGATCGGCAAAAGCTACGGGCAGGTCGGTTTGCTGCGGATGCAGTTCGTTTTTCCAGCAGCATATCATCGGGATTCGCATGGATTCTTCGTAGAAAACATTTTTACCTTCGATACCGTGTCCACCCATGCATATGCCATGGTCGGAACTGAAGATGATAAGGGTATTGTCGAATACTCCACATTCTTTCAGTGTACGGATGATACGTCCTACATTTTCGTCTACTCCGGTGATGCAGGCGTAATAGTTGCGGATATGTGTGCGGAAATAATCTCCTTCGGGAGTTCCTTTGGCGGGTATATATGGTTTCTGGGATGCCAGTGCCTCTACATCGATATGGGCATAGCGTTGCTTGAATGAGTCGGGGACAAGTTCGTATCCGGTATGTGGCGGATTCATGGAAACGACTAAGGCAAACGGCTGGTCGGACTGGCAGCTTTCCTTGCGGATAAACTCAATGGCACGGTCGGCTTCATAGGACGGTCCCCACTGGTCGACGTAATAAAAGTCTTCTCTGGCTGCTTCTGTATCCCAGTACATCGGTTTCAGATGGTTGTCGTAGGTTCCATAGGCAATCCACTGGTAGAATCCGTGGCGGCGTTCGGGACTGCACCATTCGTTCCATGCTACTTTTCCGCGATTGTTGTATGTGTCAATGTAGGGCGGGTGAGGAGCATCGAGATGCCATTTACCGATGTAAGCTGTGGAGTATCCTGCCTGTTTCAGTACATCACTCCAGCAGATGGCTTCGGCAGATAGTTCTACCCGGTAAGGGGTATTGTCGGAATTACAGTTACCGGTTACACCGTTTGCAGTGGGGTACATACCTGTCATGAGCATGGCACGGGCCGGAGATGACACCGGATAGCTGCTGATGGCTTCGGTGAAAAGAATACCTTCTTCGGCCAGCTTGTCGAGATTAGGGGTTTGTACCGGTTCTTTTTGCATACATCCTAAGGCGTCGCCCCGAAACTGGTCGGCCATGATGAAAACGAGATTAGGCCGTGACTGATTTCCCTGAGGAAATACTGCAAGAGGTGTCATTGCCAGGAAGGCAGATGTGTAAAGCAAGTGTGTTGTTTTCATAATGAATGTAAAGGTTCTGATGGATATTTCCTTAGAGGTTTTGGCAGACCCAGCGATATATATTTTGTCTGGTAATTTCTGGCTTGATAGCTTCGTGAAGAGCTAATCCTTCAGGGGTAAGTTTATCTGCCCGGGTAAATCCGGCTGTGATAAGTTTTTCTGCGTCATCGGTCTGTCCGGCTACCAGCCATATCGGAACCTGATATTTTTGAGCCCGTCGCATTACTCGTTCGGGAAGCTTTCCCATAAGAGTCTGGCTGTCGGCGTGTCCCTCGCCGGTGATGACGAGGTCGGTATCTTTCAGAAGCTCATCGAATCTTATAAGGTCGAGTAATAAATCGGCTCCCGAACATACGCTTGCACTGAGATATTGCATGAAAGCGTACCCCAGACCTCCTGCTGCTCCGGCACCGGGTTGTTGTGATGTGTCTTTTCCCATATGGCGGGCAGACTGATCGGCAAACAGCCGGGCTTGGCGGTCTAGTTCTTCTACCATTTCGGGAGTAGCTCCTTTCTGGGGACCAAAGGTAAAGGCTGCTCCTTCTTTTCCATAAAGCGGATTGCGTACATCGCTAGCTAAGGTAAACTGGCATCCGGCTGTATGGTTGGTAAGTACATCGTCTATTGTTCCATGGGGAGCGAATATATCGGTTAGTGCCCGAAGCATTCCTCTTCCGGCATCGCTGGTTCCGCTTCCTCCCAGTCCGATGATAAACTTTTTACAGCCTTGATGTAAGGCATGGGCAATGAGTTCGCCCACTCCATAGGTTGTAGCTACCAGTGGATTTCGTTCTTCGGCTGTCATCAGCGTAAGACCGCATGCCTTGGCTGTTTCTATGACAGCTGTTCCGTCGGGTGCAATGCCGTAACTGGCAAGGATGGGGCGCATCAGAGGATCGTGTACTTCGGCCTGGATAATTTTTCCGTGCAGGGCAGAGATGAAGGCTTCAAGCATGCCTTCTCCTCCGTCGGACATGGGTAGTGAGCGGACTGTCATGCCGCGGGATGACAAGGCTTGGGAGAAAATTGTTTCTACTTCTTCTGATGTAAGGCAGCCTTTGAATGAGTCGATGGCCAGAATGATTTTCATAGGGTAATATCGTTAGTTGTTTTCCTTCTTTATTTAAGTAAGATATCGTATATCTTTTCGGAGGCATCCGGTAGAATCTTTTTGAATTGACTGAGCATCCGTTCGCGTGATTCTTGTGGGGTGCGGTCGGGATGACAAGTCTCTCTTCCGAAGAGTGTTTCCGGCGTTGTGAGCAGTGACCATCCCCATCCGTATTCTTTCCCGTGGCGATCGCGGGGATAAATAAAGTCTTCTGTAACGATGTAGCCGCCCATTTCCAGACGGGTGATATATGCATCGAAACGGCTCCGCATCTTTGGTCCCGTGAATCCGCACGCTGCACGCAGTTCGTGGGTTATCAGGCTTCCTTCGCTTTTTAATATATCGAGGATACTCTCTTCGATGCTTCCTGCTTCCGGATATGGGTAGACACTTCGGCGGTAATTGCAAAAGTCAGGCCACCATTCACGGCTGATGAAAGCGGCTTTGTCTTTGAAAAACTTACCGTATGCGCAACCGCTTTCCTGCAGGATGGCACCTTTCCATTCCCAAAGTGGCCATTCCCATCCACCATCGGGCAGACGGGTGTACTGACAGTCTTCGTCTACTACTTCTTCGGCCGACCATCTGTTGATGCCCATGCTCAGCAAGGGCAGAAAACCTGTTTCATTGATGTAGTCAATCAGTTCTGGACAAGAATGCAGAAGTTCTTTTTTCATTTCCAGATTCTCCTTATTCTAAGATATTTTTTATACAAACTTTCTTCAAAGGTATAAGTTTCATTTGTTTTTATGATAATAGCCTCGTCATTTTTTTCATTGCAGGTAATATATTGGATGTAGTGTTCAGGTTTCATAATTCGGTTGATTTTTATTCCTTTGATATTCTATGCTTCATTTGTCTGTTTTACTTATTGGATTTGTATGAAGTTTGCAAATATTTATTCTTGGTTAATTGTTTTTTTTAACTTTGTGAGAGATTGGGTAAGATTGTTGAAAAACAATTGAGGATGAAATATGCATTGGGGAATTTACCGGAAGCCGATTTTTTGTGTGTTAAAGAATAGAATGGTTTCGGCTGTTATTACCCATTATGCTTTATAGTGGGGGACTATTGGGGAAAGGTGATTTATTGGGTATAGTTTCTAAGTTTATAGTCGTGTGATTTTGTGTGGGAAAAGGTATCCTGATCAGACAGCTCATTCATTGTAAACATAGATTCTATGTGATTATGGATTAAAAAGCTAATTATTGAAATAAAATGATCGATATAGGTAGATTGAAAATTTTTTCTGTAATTCTCTTATCTGGTGTATTTACTGCTTGTTCTGATAAGGATAGTTACTATGATTATTTGTGCAAGTCGCAAGCTGAACCAGAAATGGTGAATACAGAAGTTTTTTATAAAGAGGCCATGAATTTCTGGATGGTCAGGATAGATACGCTTGAGGAGTTTTCATACAAACAGAATGATACTTTAAGACTCTTTTTAGATGTTCAGGATGCCATTCGTAATAATAAATATGATTCTCTCCGTTTTGAGAATGAAATAAAGAGGTTTGTAGAGTATGATTCGGAAAATACACTATTAGAAAATCCTATTTTATTTGTAGGAAGCTCTACTGTTAATCTTTGGAAGACAGCTTGTTATTTCCCTGGGCGGAATGTAATGAACAGAGGTTTTGGTGGAGCAAGTATAAAAGATATACAATATTATTATAATGATGTTATAGGCAAATATCATCCTTCATCAGTGGTAATATATGATGACATTGATATAGAAAATGGTGAACCTGTTGAATCTGTATTCGATGAGTATATTTCGTTGCTGGGTAGGATTCATAGAGATTTCCCAGAATGTAGGATTTTGTTTATTTCTATAAAACCAACTCCAATGGATTTTCTTCTTGGAAAGGATATTCGTAAAAATAAGAAACTGTTTAATGAGAAGTTAAAAGAATATGCAGATGATGTTCCATATGTTGAATATGTGGATCTGGCTTCTTTATTATATAATGCAGATGGTTTGCTTGATTTACGCTATTATTCTGAAGATAGAATGCATTTTAATACAAATGGTTATGAACTATGGAGTAATGAATTGAGTAAAGTTCTTTAATTACTAGATTATGAAATATGTAATAATTGTTTTACTATGCTTGTTGACTGGTTGTAAGTCGGACACAGCAGTTTTAGATAGAATAGAAAAGAATTCTAAAAGTGATGATTGCTTTCGGTGTATCAAGACATTGTCGGAGGACACTCCAGCAAGAATGTCAGGAAGCAAAAGTAATGAGGAGGCTATTGCTTTTTTGAAAAGTGAAATGGAGAAGGCAGGTGCTGATGTGAGAACAGACTCGGTAAATGTTCCATTATGGCTGCCTGGTGTTTCTTCTTTATACTATATGGATGAAACTGGTAGAAAAGAACTAAATGCTATTCCATTGGGGATGTCTATAGGGACTGGGGGCAAGGAGCTAAACTTGAAAGTAGTAGAATTTACAAATAAGGCCGATTTTGAGAAAGCATCTTCATTGGAGGGCTGTATCGTTTTTTTTAATGAAAAAATGGATACAACGGCAAACGGGTATTCTAAAGCTGGATGGCAAAGGATGTATGGTGCATCAATGGCTGCAAAAAAAGGTGCAGAAGCAGTAATTACTCGTTCACTTTCGCCTGTTTCCGATGATTTTCCAAGAACGGGAACACTCAGATATGAAGAAGGCGTAAAACAGATTCCTGCTTTGGCTATTTCTACTCATGATGCTGATATACTCTCCGAAAGTATCGCTAAGAATCCTAATCTGAGAATAATTTTCTCTTCTACATCAGAATGGAAAGGAACAGCAACCGGATTCAATCTGATAGGAGAAATAAAAGGAGTAAAAAATCCGGATAAAGTGATACTTATATCTGCACACATTGATTCGTGGTTCAATAGTCAGGGAGCCCAGGATAATGCTACAGGATGTGCTCAGGCTATTGACGTGCTGAGAATATTTTCTAAAGCTGGTATCAAACCGCAAAACACAATCAGAGTTCTGATCTATCAGGATGAAGAGATATCTATGTCAGAAATGAAAAAATATATAGAAGTATATGGGGATGAGAGTTATTTGTATAATCTTGAAATTGATTCGGGAGCGGAAGAGCCAGTAGGTTTTGCCCTATTTGAAACAGAAGAGGTTTATAACAAAATAAAATTATTTTCTGATAGCCTTCGATTCACACCTGAATTGCAAAGGATGCCATTGGAAGATGCATCTTTCTGGCCTTTAAATTCAGAAAAGAAAGTCCCAGTCTATTTTTATATGGCTGATAGAAAAAATTATTTTTCTATCCATCATTCGGAAGTAGACAATATGTCGCTGATAAATAAAGATATCATTAGTCGTTCCTTTGCGATGATTACGAGTTTTGTTTATCTGACTGATAAAGTAATGTGTTCGGAAAAGTAATAGTTGCCGCATTGATATAATGAAACAATCTTATGTTTAAACTTATAGATAAAGATAATTGGAAAAGAAAGCCGTATTTTGATCATTATTTCAGTCAGATACGGTGTACATATAGCATTACTGTAAACATAGATATCTCCGGGATTATAGCGTTTAAAAACAAAAGTCGTTCGAAACTTTATCCTCTTCTGATTTATGTATTGACAAAGGCGGTAAATAATCATGAAGAGTTTCGGACTGTTATTAATGATAAGGGAAAAGTAGGGGGATATTTTATTACCGTGTTATACAGTTTTTCATGAGGAACTTGTTTTCGGATGGTAGCGGATTTACATAATATTCATCGAATGTTCTGGAAACAATGGAAAATCTATTTGCTAACAGTCCCACATCTATAAAGAAGGAAATAGTATAAACTGATGGATGGAGAGAACGGTAGAATATTGAAGATTGATAGGGTCGTGGAATTTTAGAGTGCACTTTAAATACTTCTTGTATAAATGCTGATTGTCAAGAATAGTTCGTAGCTTGATAAAATCTAAGAAGTACAATGTTGTATAATTAAGCCGCTGGAAAGTTATTTTCATACTTTCTGGTGGCTTAATTTTTTATCGCTGATAATTGAATTTTGATACTTTAGAATTTACCATATCCACAATAATAATGTCAGTTTATCAATTTGAAAGTTGCTGCGTAAACAAGACTTGTTCTCTCCATCTTCTTCCTCACAATCCGTAAGATGGGTATATACTCCGAGGATTTGTATACCATCCGGCATTCAGCCCTTTTCTATTTTTGTATCGGTTAATTGAAAAGTTACAGATATGACTGGAAAAGAAAATAATATGGAAGTTATCCGAAATTCAGAATTCGGGGGCGAGCGTCCTTTGTTTGAGTCGCATAATCTGCGTTTGGAAAACGTAATCATCCGTGCCGGCGAGTCGGCCATCAAGGAGTGTAGCAACATTGAGGCTGTAGACTGCCGTTTTGAGGGAAATTACCCTTTCTGGCATGTACACGGCTTCAAGATCGAGCGTTGCTATTTCGATGTAGGAGGACGCTCGGCCTTATGGTATTCTGATCATCTGCAGATGAAAGATACCGTGATTGACGCTCCCAAAATGTTCCGGGAGATGAGCGAGATTGATATAGAAAACGTCACAATGAACGATGCCGATGAAGTGTTCTGGCGTTGCAGCGGCATCCGCATCAAGAACCTTAAGTTGCATGGGGGAACCTATCCCTTCATGTTCAGCCGTGACATCTATGTGGATGGACTGGAGAGCGACAGCAAGTATGTTTTCCAGTATGTGAAAAACGTGGAGATTCACAATGCCAGGATTACCACCAAGGATGCCTTCTGGGAAGTGGAGAATGTGACCATCTATGATTCTGAGCTGAATGGCGAATACCTTGGCTGGCACTCCCGAAACCTCCGTCTGGTGAACTGTCACATCACGGGCGAGCAGCCGCTTTGTTATGCACACGACCTTATACTGGAAAACTGTACGTTCGGACCGGACTGCGACCGTGCCTTTGAATACAGCACGCTGAATGCCGACATTCGCGGTGCCATAACTAACATCAAGAACCCGATGTCGGGACGTATTGTAGCCGACGAGTACGGCTCGATAACCATTGACGAGAACATCAAGGCTCCTGCCGACTGCGAAATCCGTCTTAGAGATGAACGCACCTGCTTTACCGACTAAAATGTAAGGACCATGAAATACGATTTTGATACAATAATTTCCCGTCGGGGAACCAATTCCTATAAGTGGGACAGTCTGCCGGCGGATAAGGATATACTTCCCCTTTGGGTAGCCGATATGGATTTCCGTACGGCGCCGGCAATTACCGAAGCACTGGCCAAACGTGTAGCGCACGGCATATTCGGGTATGTACGTGTTCCTGATGAATACTATATGGCAGTAACTCGTTGGTTTGAAAGGCGTCATCACTGGACTTTCCGTAAAGAATGGATACTGTACACCTCTGGAGTAGTTCCGGCCGTATCTGCTGTCATCAAGGCTCTGACCCAACCGGGCGACGGCGTCGTTGTACAGACTCCCGTGTACAACTGCTTTTTTTCATCCATCCGTAACAACGGATGCCGCGTTGTCGCCAATCCGCTGATATATGCGGACGGTACCTATCGTATTGACTTTGAAGATCTGGAGCGTAAAGTGGCAGATCCCGGTGTAAAGCTGCTGCTTTTGTGCAATCCGCATAATCCTGCAGGACGTGTATGGACCCGCGAGGAACTGTGCCGGATAGGAGAGATTTGCCTGCGGAATAATGTGACCGTTCTATCGGACGAGATACATTGCGAGCTTGTTTTCTCCGGACATTCTTATACGCCGTATGCATCTGTCAGCGAGGAATGCTTGTGGAATTCGGTCACCTGCGTATCGCCCAGTAAATCCTTCAACATTGCAGGATTGCAGATAGCCAGCATCATAGCCAGGGATGAGACCGTGCGCCAGCGGATAGATCGTGCCATCAACATCAACGAGGTGTGCGATGTCAATCCTTTCGGTGTCGAAGCTACCATCGCCGCTTATAATGAAGGCGAGGACTGGCTTCTTGAGTTGCTGGACTATCTGAAGGCCAACTATGACTGTCTGTGTGCATTCTTCCGTTCCCACCTGCCTGAAATACCAGTGATAAAGCTGGAAGGAACCTATCTGGTATGGACCGACTGCCGGGCACTGCATTTGCCGTCCGATACCTTGCAGACCCGTCTGTTGGAAACCACCGGACTCTGGCTCAATAGCGGTACCATGTACGGAGCTGAAGGAGAAGGATTCCTGCGCTGGAACATCGCCTGCCCGCGTTCGGTACTGCAAGATGCCCTGTCGCGCTTCAAGGGCTTTGCCGATGCCTTAACAACAGAAGGATGACCCGATGAAACGTAACTTACCTGAAACGGACATACTGCTTGATCTTATCCGCGACGGTCGCCCGATGACCTTGCGGCAGCAGCTGCGTCTGACCATAGAGCTCAGCGTTCCGGCCATCATTGCACAGCTGTCTTCCATCATCATGCAGTATATTGATGCGGCCATGGTGGGACGTATCGGTGCAGAGGCCTCCGCTTCTATCGGACTGGTATCTACCACCACATGGCTTTTCTGGGGGCTGTGTACGGCTGCCGCTACCGGCTTTTCTGTACAGGTGGCCCACAGAATCGGAGCAGGCGACCTGAAGGGAGCACGCATGATTCTGCAGCAGTCGCTTGCTGGCACACTGGTCTTCAGTTTGCTGCTGGCCATATTGGGCGCGGGTATCAGTTCTTCGCTGCCGGCATGGCTGGGAGGCGATGTCTCCATCCGTCGGGACGCATCTGTTTATTTTTTCATCTTTTCCATTTTTTTGCCCGTCCTGCAGATGATTTTTCTGGCAGGCGGCATGCTGCGCTGTAGTGGGAATATGCGCATTCCCAGTCTGCTGGGCGTCATCATGTGCGTGCTGGATGTAGTATTCAATTTCTTCCTGATTTTTCCAACGCGCGGATGCAGCGTTGCAGGTATACAGTTCACCCTTCCGGGCGCCGGACTGGGTGTAAGCGGTGCCGCTTTGGGTACGGCTGCCGCAGAGACCGTTGTTGCAGGTGTGCTGCTCTGGTATCTGCTGATCCGCTCGGAGAAACTGAGTTACCGCAGCCGGGAAATCCGTTTCCGACTGAAAGCTGACACGTTCAGGAAAGCACTCCGTATCGGTTTCCCGATGGGGATAGAACATATAGTTATTTGCGGAGCCCAGATTCTGACGACAGTCATCGTAGCGCCACTCGGTGTCTTTGCCATTGCAGCTAACTCCTTTGCCATTACGGCCGAGAGCCTCTGTTATATGCCCGGCTACGGAATTGCCGATGCGGCAACCACTCTTGTAGGCCAGAGCATCGGAGCTAGCCGGAAGAAGCTGACCCGCAGTTTTGCCCATATTACCGTACTGATGGGTATGGCCATAATGGGTACGATGGGTATCCTTATGTATCTGTTCGCTCCTCAGATTATCGGACTGATGACCCCCGTCGAAGAAATCCGCCGGTTGGGCGTGATGGCCTTACGCATCGAGGCATTTGCCGAACCCATGTTTGCAGCTTCTATTGTTGCATATGGAGTCTTTGTCGGAGCTGCCGATACACTGATCCCATGCCTGATGAACTTCTTCAGCATCTGGGCTGTACGTCTGACTCTGGCTGCCTGGCTCGCCCCGACATTAGGACTGCAAGGTGTATGGATTGCCATGTGTGTAGAGTTGTGTTTCCGCGGATTTATTTTCCTTGTACGTCTGAAACGCGGACGGTGGCTGAAACACTATCCAGATTCCAGTCGCATCCCGGCGATACCGAATGACTGACCATTCACCGTTTTCTTCATTCGCCTTATAGGTATGAAAAAACAGAACAGATGCTCTGGCCAGCAATATCCTCAATGAAACCTCATATATCTATTTTATGTATTAGTGTAAAAAATACACTTGGTAATTAAAGTATATTATTATCTTTGTATACTGAAATTTATTAGATGCAGACAGTCTTATTTATAATTCATGAAAAGATCAACAGTACAAGATGCCATGTTCCCGGGTTGTCCGGTAAGGAACGTATTGGCAAGAATATGTGACAAATGGGCGTTACTCGTCATATATATCCTTGACAGATCAGGTAAGGAAAGCATGCGTTTTATGGAATTGAAACAGCAAATGCCGGATATATCACAGAGAATGCTGACAATGACACTCCGTACACTGGAAGAGGACGGATATGTAACAAGAACAATATTCTCGGAGATACCGCCCCGAGTGGAATACGCTCTTACGGAAAGGGCAAAATCATTGCAGCCCATCCTTGATTCACTGCTCCAGTGGTCTGTAGATAATATGGATGATATTATGTGCGACCGTAAAAAGAATACTCCCGTTAAAGACTGAATGTTTATGTTTTTAACCATAATATAAGAATGAAAGCTGCTCAAATCAAGAAATATTCAAAGGAAAACTAAACGGAAAGATGATCATTCAAATATAATGTGAGATATATAAGGAGATAAAAGATATGAACATTTATGAAATAACTTTCAGTCCGACAGGCGGAACAAAGAAAATTGCCGACTTTCTGGCAGCCGAATTGAACCGGGAAATCAGATGTATTGATTTGTCAAACAGTAACGAGGACTTTCATCAATTCTCGTTGACGAATGAAGACACGGCCATCGTTGCCGTCCCATCCTATAGCGGGCGAGTACCTTCCACGGCTGCAGAACGCATTGCAAAGATTCAGGGCAATGGCGCAAAAGCAATTTTAGTTTGCGTGTATGGCAACCGAGCCTATGAAGATACTCTGGTGGAGCTGCAAGACATCGTACAGCAAGCCGGATTTACAGTCATATCGGCGATAGCGGCCGTTGCAGAACACTCCATAGCCCATCGATATGCCAAAAACAGACCGGATAAGGATGATTACGGGCATTTAAGAGCGTTTGCTGAGCAGATTGAAGATAAACTGAGAAGAAATGACTTTTCCACTCCTGCAATACCAGGCAACAGACCTTATCGGAAAGTAGCCAAGGCAGGTATCGTACCTAAAGCCACCAAAGCATGTACCCAATGCGGTCTCTGTGCTTCCAGATGTCCAGTTGGTGCCATCGACAAGAACAATCCGGCAAAAGTAGACAAGAAAGTCTGTATCTCGTGCATGCGATGTGTCACAGTATGTCCCCATCATGCAAGAAGGATAAACGGATTGCTTCTGGCTATCGTAAATATGATGCTCAAGAAGGCATGTATTGTGCGAAAAGAATGCGAGCTGTATCTCTGATGCATCACTTTGGGCATCCCTTTGAGAATTATGTATAATACTGGAAATAACTGAAAATCTCTGACAATGATGTGATAGATAATATTCCGTCATTGCCAGAGATTTCAGTTTATCAGGCAATTGATAATACAACCTTTTATAACAAACTTTCGCGCTCGGTTATTTCAGCATCTGTCATTGTGTAGCCTTCCAGACTTCCATCCTTTGCCTGAATACAGATATAAATCATAGGTTCGGCAGAAGTACATTTCAGGTTCCGGTCGCACCCCGGCGATACCCTGATGACTGACCCTTCACCGATTTCGAAAACGTCATCGTTTACCTGAAACTTTCCAGCCCCCGACAGAATGATGTAGTTTTCTTCATTCGCCTTATGGCTATGAAAAAAAGGAACAGATGCGCCAGTCGGCAATGTTCCAAACGAGATTTCACACGAAGTAGCCTCAGTAGCTTCTTTCATAAACTGCTTGCCTTCAAAACCCTTGATGCAACCTATTGTTGCGTGAGCGTACTTTTCGCCCTTGTTCATAATTTTAATGTTGCTCATATTTCCTGTTTTTTATCAAGTTGATTAACTTTGTATTCTGAACTTACTATCATTTGGATAGTGCGAAATTAGTGATTTTTATATTGATAAACAAGAAGTTACAAAAATGTAACCCACTTACTTTAAGGTAATTATTATTGGAAATGAACGGCTTACAATTACAAGAAAATCTGAAAAAATATACTCGTATAGAAGATTGCCCTATCCGGAATGTCCTGTCGCGATTCTCCAGCAAATGGGCTATGCTCATACTGTGTGTCCTTTCCGAAAATGAAGCAACGCGCTTTAATACCATAAGTAAAGCAATTCCGGATATTTCTCCTAAGGTGCTTACCGAAACATTGAAGGCTCTTGAAACCGATGGACTGGTAAAAAGAAAGCTATATGCCGAAATACCGCCACGGGTGGAATATTCATTGACAGAGGTGGGCCAAAGTCTGATTCCTATATTAAACAGCCTCATAACATGGGCATTGGATAATTCGGCATATATATCAAAATGCAGGAAGAAATAGGTCTGACAGATTTGCTTTGGGCTTTAGCAACTGCTTCTGTCGATATTCCATTATGCTCCTTTTGGGGGGCTTTGAAGCGGGTCTGGCTTCTTCCGTCAGCACTATGCGACAGCGTGGGCTGTAGGTATTCCTGAATGTACGGAATATTGTTCAATACGGGAGGGGAAGGAGTGTTATTCTTTGCCTGTAAACCGGCTTGCTCACAAGAATGATAAACGTTGGCCTTTGCTTTGATGAATGTTTATGTTTGCTATGATGAACTTTTGGCAAAGTTGAGATGTAGGTGGAAGAGAGGGTTTGAGTGGCTATGTCAAATAAATGGAATAAGATTAGTGTGCTATGACTGTTGGTATTGATGCTATCCAAAAAGACAGGGCGTTTGAACGCATGTCGCTACCGTAATCATTGTTTGGGAGTAAAGGAGCTGGTATCTTAATTATAAAGAAGGGTTAAGAAGCAATAGTTCAGGCGTTGCTGTAAATTGAGATTAATGAAGGAAGCGGCTTTTATTGATCAATTAACGATGCAGTTATTTAGAAAATCTCGACAAACATTGGTATTCAATAAGTTCAAAACTTGTTTGAAAAACTCAAATACACGTAAGGTACAATATTGTAGTATTTAAAAATCTGATAATCAAAGTGTTAGAAATGCTTCGCAATTTCCGAAATCCTTTGACTCTATACAAATGTATGAAAAATTAGTATATTTTCCAAGACTTTTCAATATTTTCTACGAGGTACAAAAAGTGAAGTATTCATGTAGTTGTGTAGTGAATTAATGTATCAAGATATAATTTGTATATTCTTATTTTTATGTAATATATTATTTTATACTCAATATGTTTATAGTATAGTAATTACTTATTTTCTAAATTATCTTTTAAAATTTTCTAGTTAAGGTACTAATGATAGACAGGAAAAGTCCGAAAAGGCTGCTGAAACCTATTCGGACAATCTCATATTTTAGGCTTTAAATGTGCCTATTATTATTCCATAACAAAACATTCAAGTCATTACTGCCGAGTTTATTTTCAATAAGGCGTTTAAAATAACAGATAGTTGTTTAATTGTATTAGGTAATAATTCTATTCGCATGTTTATTACTGAGAGATTTTCTCAGTGATTATTACTACAATCTTGTTTTTCAAATTATTGATTGTATATTCATTACATACATAATAACTTAACATCAGTTTTGATTTCTTTGAATATTTCTATTATGTATTTTAGCATGTTATTTCATATGCTTTTGTATCATTAAATACTATACATATCTCGCTTAACTAACTGTCCCATTAACTTCTCTAAATTTTGAATAAGGGTAATACAACGTTCCATTTCTGGAGCAGTTAATGGTGGGATTACACCTGTTGAATGTGAGCCTGCATGCATAGTCACCTTTTGATATATCATAAGTGATTGAAGTAATGAATGTAATTTAGTAAGCTCTGTTCCGCTCTTATACCTATTGATAATGGTTTCTAAATCTGTTTTGAGATTACAAGCAGAAGAACTGGTTATTTTAGAAATAATATTTTCTATCATATCAAATATGGTGTAAATGGAACGGGTGGTTGCATCATAATAAAGATAATAATCTTTTTGTTTATTGATTGTATTTAGTATCTGACTAGCTTCGACGATACCGCCAATACTTAATAACCCTGACAATTCTGACACCAAATATTCGAATCGTTTTCTAATATCATTTGGCAACGAAGCAGGTAATGTTCCTCCTAGCCGTGTTCCATTATTGTATATATTTCGCAATTTATTGCCAGTACAAAGGTCGTCAATCTCAATGATGCTAGATTCATCTTCATGTTCTTGCACTCGAAATGATTTCCAATTGCTGTTTTCTAACCAAATTTTTCTAAATGAGTGATCCATTTGATTGAAAAATGATGAACTATGAGTCATTATTACTTTTTGCCAATTTCCAAAATATTCATGAATGTATTTAATAAGAAATGTCCTATTTGCTGCATCTAAGCTCGTAATAACATCATCGAGTACTAAAATCTTATTAGATTCAGTTTTGCCATTAAGTTGGGCAACTATTAGCAAAAATGCCAATAGTATGATATGTAGTTTACCCTCGTTATAATATACCGAAAGTTCATGATTTCTAGATAATTGTCTTTTATTGTCTTTAATTGTTAAGAACCACTTAGTTTTTTGGAAGCTTAAATTAACTTCTATATTGGGTTCATTAAAATCTGTAGAAATTGTTACATTAAGTAAATCTTCTATATCTTGTTTTTTATTAGCTAGGAAATTAGAAGGATTGTCTATGCCTACTAACACTTTCCCTAATAATTCAACTAATTCAATACAATCTCCAACTTCAATATCAGTCCGATTTATCATGCAAACATTGTAACCTGTTGGAGATGCAGAACTAGAATAACGTATTCCATTCATAGTCAGGTCAAATCTAGTACCTGATGATTTTTGATGATTGTATGAATTAAGAATATCATTTTTGTTATTTTGAATATCTGCAGGTGAGGTTAGAGCTTTATCACATCTCCAATCATAAACTTTGTTTGTATAAAACCATAGTTTTATTGCTTCGTAAATAGAACTCTTTCCACTACCATTTTCGCCATATATCATAGCATTCTTATGACTAAAATTTATATCAACTTTACTAGCAAATGCTTTAAAATTTTCAAGAGTTAAAATGTCCATTATTTGTTTCTGAAAAAAAATCAACCAATAAATTCTTCATATGAATATTTCTCATATTCCAATCATTATAACTGAAATCAGGAGAAGAAAAAATAGAAGAAACATAAATATTCTTAGATGTCTTGTAATATTGATATTTATCTTTGTAAGTGATATATCTTTTAGGAATATCCAACACTACAAGATTACCAAGGCTATTACATATGTCATTTATATTGCTATAGTTCCATTTATTATCAAGTAAAGGTTCGTCACGTAAATTTACAATTTTATCAATATTGTATTTAGAAGGTATTTCGGCTTTTGTGTCCAAAAGATATGCTAACAAAGCATAGGCATTTTTTAATCTTCCAAGATGATCAAATGTTTCAATCGTAATATCATTTCTGCGATAATCATCAATAGCATCTCCTTGGCTTATTTTTTTTATTATTGGGTATATACCGAATTTAACAGAAGAGGTACTCCCTGTATATAAACAATAACGAGTTAAAGATTGTAAAAAAATCACAAAGGCCATTTTCTCATTTGGTTGTTCAACTTCATGATTGAACAAATATACAATAATGGCGTAGATTGGATATTGATTTGTATATTCATGCAATATTTGCAACCATGGACCTGGTTCATTAAAACCACCTTCACAAGATACCCTTTTTACATATTTTATTGCGTCTAGGATCTTATATAAATCTGTTAGCACAACATCATATGAGGAGTATGTCAAAGGTGAACTAGAGTCGTTAGTAAAGAAATCACGAAGTCTCTTTTCACTTGTGGTAACCCCATTACGTCCTCTAATAATATGTGAATAATAACGAAAGACCTCATCTATAGATAGGCCTAATCCATTACAAACAGACTTAAAATCAACCCATTGACTAATAAACTCTTGTCGTTGTTCCTCTGTATACGCACTATTATATAACCGTGCTTTGAAAATGTCGGCATCTTCCAAGTCCAATCCTCTATTGTTGATTGTTTCAAAAATGGTAAGCGCTTTATCATTAGCTTCATCTTCATTATCTGCAGTCTGGACAATAGGGAGCATTGAGACACGCTTCATTAAGAATTGAGCAAAATACGTAAGTTTATTCTCATCATCTAATAGACCTGAATACTTAATTTGCTCGTATAAATATAAAAGATTAGCTTCAAATTGAGTTTCACACTTGTTTTCTTTTAAAATATTTGATTTTAAGGTTAATTCATTATAGCGTGATTCTAACAAATCTTTTGTGTAAGATGCTATTTTTTGAATAGCATCGTTATCCTTGTTTTCAAATATTAAGGATTTTATTTTAGGTTCGTTTACAGAACCCTTCCATGGTACAATGGAAAGTGCTGAACGAAGAGTATTTACATCATCTAAAAAAAGGGATAGAACCTTAATAAGCATCCAAATGGTTATCATGCGCTGTTGTCCATCAACAATGAAATTCTGCCCCGTCATATCATAATCTTTACTTCGTGCAAGTATGATATTTCCTAGAAAATACTGTTCTTTATCATCATATGCATTTTTTAAGTCACGAAACAAATCAGAACATTGATCAAATGTCCAAGATTCTGGAACAATATACTGTTCTGTTGTAGAACAAAACATTAATTCGATATTTTTTTGTTCTGCTGAAAGCGAAATCATATGTATCCTATTTGTAGAAGTTTTAATTTTCTTCAAAGATAATCATTTTATATAATAAAACTCGTCATATTATATAGATTTTATCAGAAATAACTAGTCGTGTTTTATTTCGACGAAATCTTATTTGCCGTTTCTTGCTTCTTAGAATTGATCAAACGTAGGCTCGTGAACAACGCCTTTCCGCTTTGCAGCTGTATGTTTTCGTTTACCTCCCCCCACCCCAAATCCTACTAACACGCTCCCATTTCTAAGTATCTCTTTCTTTCCCATAATTTTTCTTTTTA
>ENA-UEOL01000714-UEOL01000714.1-human-gut-metagenome-genome-assembly--contig:-NODE-714-length-23951-cov-4.635712_pt1 | contig 23951 bp, 25 predicted proteins | sample MGYA00242884_ERZ507884 | MGnify/ENA primary metagenome ERZ507884 (study PRJEB26167, sample SAMN06115417) | human gut metagenome | host: Homo sapiens | place: China:Chongqing | collected 2015-03-06... | reverse complement strand
ACCCGCCTGAACGTGCCGAAGAACCATCCCGCCCGCGACATGCAGGATACGTTCTACGTCGCAGACGACATTGTGCTGCGCACCCAGACCAGCGGCGGTCAGATCCGCGTCATGGACATGGAAAAGCCCCCCATCAAGGTGCTGGCCCCGGGCCGCGTGTTCCGTTCCGACTCCGATGCGACTCACTCCCCGATGTTCCACCAGATGGAAGGCCTCGTCGTTGACAAGGGCATCACGCTCTGCGATCTGCAGGGAATGCTCGACAAATTCGTCCAGGCGCTGTTCGGTGCAGACGTCAAGACCCGCCTGCGTCCGTCCTACTTCCCGTTCACCGAGCCGAGCGTCGAGGTCGACGTTTCCTGCTTCGAGTGCGGCGGCAAGGGCTGCCCGCTGTGCAAGCACACCGGCTGGATCGAGGTTCTCGGCGCCGGTGTCGTCCACCACAGCGTACTGGAAAACTGTGGCATTGACCCCAACGTCTACTCCGGCTTCGCATTCGGCATCGGCATTGAGCGTATTGCCATGCTGAAGTACGGCATCAACAACATCGGTCTGATGTTTGAAAACGATCTGCGCTTCTTGAAGCAGTTCGAGGATTGACAGGGGAGGAGTACAGAGTATGAAAGTACCATTCAGCTGGTTGAAGCAATATGTTGACATCGACGTCACCGCGCAGGAGCTTGAGGACAAGCTCTTTGGCTGCGGCTTTGAGGTCGAGGAGCTGATCGACCTCGGCGGCGAGATCTCCAAGGTCGTTGTCGGTGTTGTGACCGAGTGTGTCCCGCAGGAGGGCACCCATCTGCACATCTGCAAGGTTGACTGCGACGAGTACGGCCACGACATCCAGATTTCCACCGGCGCACCCAATGTCTACGCCGGTATGCACACCGCTGCCGCACTGGACGGCTCCACACTGCCCGGCGGCATCACCATCAAGGCAAAGCCCCTGATGGGCGTCGAGTCCAACGGTATGCTGTGCAGCGGTGAGGAACTGGGCCTGAACGATGATCTGTACCCCGGTGCCGAGGTCTACGGCCTGCTCGATTTGCCGAAGGACACTGTCCCCGGCACGCCCATTCAGCAGGTCGTCGGCCTTGACGACTACATTTTTGATATTTCCATCACGGCCAACCGCGCCGACTGCCAGAGTGTGCTCGGCATTGCGCGCGAGGTTGCAGCAGTGCTGAACAAGCCCCTCAAGATGCCCGCCACCGACTACACGGTCAGCGACTATGTGGATTCGCGCCTGTCCATCAGCGTCGAGGCCGAGGATCTCTGCCCGCGCTACATTGGCCATTATGTCCGCAACATCACGCCGGGCGAGTCCCCACGCTGGATGCGCCGTCAGCTGGCCCTGTGCGGTCTGCGCAGCATCTCCAACGTCGTTGACATCACGAACTATGTCATGCTGGAGATTGGCCAGCCCATGCACGCCTTCGACATGGACGCGCTGGAAAGCTGCCAGATCCTCGTCCGCCGCGCCAAAGACGGCGAGAAGATCACAACGCTGGACGAAAAAGAGTTCACCCTGACGCCCAACAACCTCGTCATCTGCGACGGCTCCAAGCCCGTTGCGCTGGCGGGTGTCATGGGCGGCCTGAACAGCGAAATTAAAGATACCACCACCCAGCTGCTGTTTGAGAGCGCCAAGTTCGCCCGCGACAACATCCGCAAGACGGCCCGCGGTCTCGGCCAGAACACCGACGCCTCCAGCCATTACGAGAAGGGTATCTCCGAGTACACCACCGAGCTTGGCATGGCCCGTGCCCTGCACCTGATTCAGGAGCTGGGCTGCGGCGAGGTCACCTCCACCCATTTTGACTGTTCCGCCGGTGCCCCGCGTGAGGGCAAGCGTTTCACGGCCAAGGTCAGCGGCATCAATGCCATCCTCGGCATCACTGTGCCCACCGATGTGATTCTGGACATCCTGAACCGCCTGCAGTTCGAGGTCAAACTCGAAGCCGACGGCGACACGATGCAGGTCGCCGCGCCCCGCTGGCGTGAGGACATCGAGGTCGGTGAGCCCGACCTGGCCGAGGAGGTCATCCGCGAGTACGGCTATGAGCACATCGTCCCCACCTTCCTGAAGGCTGCCACCGTCACCACCGGCGGCCTGACCAATGAGCAGAAGGCGCAGGCCAAGGCCAAGCGCACCATGTGTGCCCAGGGCTTCTACGAGGCCGAGACGCTGGCCTTCTACGCCGACGCTGACCTCGACATGCTGCACATTGCCGCTGACGCGCCGGAGCGCAAGGTCATCCGTATCCTGAACCCCATTTCCTCCCATCTGACCATCATGCGCCCACTGCTGGCACCGTCCCTGCTGAATGTCGTCGTCGACAACCTGCGCAAGGGCAACGCCGAGGGCCGTCTGTTCGAGATGTCCAACATCTACATCCCGAAGCAGCTGCCCGTCACCGAGCTACCCGAGGAGCGTCTGCATCTGGGCTTTGCTGCCTGGGGCAGTGAGGAGGACTTCTTCGCAGTCAAGGGTGCTGTCGAGAGCTTCGGCGCTGCGTTCGGTGTCGAGCTGACCGTCGAGCGCGCGACGGACGTTGCCTGGCTGCACCCCGGTATTGCCGCTTATATCCTGTGCAAGGGCGAGCGCGTCGGTGTCTTTGGCAAGCTGGCTAATGATGTGACAAGCGAGCTCAAGCTGCCCAAGGACAGCCGCGCCAACCTGAACATCTATCTGGGCGAGATCGACTGGGTCGCGTTCCACGCATTGGTCCCCGCCGCCATCCACTACCAGCCCATCCCCGAGTTTGCCCCGGTCCAGCGTGATCTGGCGCTCGTCGCCCCCGAGAGCATGGAGTGCGGCACCCTCGTCACCGAGATGCAGCGCGCCTGCAAGCAGCTGACCAAGGTCGAGCTGTTCGACATCTACCGCGGCGAAAAGCTCGGCGCGGACAAGAAGAGCATGGCGTTCAGCCTGTCCTTCCAGCCCGCTGACAAGCCGCTGACCCCCGATGAGATTGACCGTTTCGTCAAGAAAATTCTCGGTAACCTGAAGTTCAAGCTCGGCATCGAGATCCGCGAGTAACCTGTTTTTGCTGTCCGTCCTGCGCCGCACGGTGCAGGACGGATATTTTTTACAGATTTTTGTGTGATATTTCTCTTGTCTTTTTGCCGCGCAGGTCGTATAGTAAAGATAGTATTGTGTTACAGGAGAATCCATCATGGCAAAGATTCACCGCAGCGATGCACCGCTGCCGCAGGCCCCTTCCGTTCAGGTAAAGGCATCCTATACAGTCACCGAGCTGCCGAAGGTTTCTCCGCAGGAACCTGCTGCCTTCTACGACCAGGACAACGACGAGGACTATCGCCGGCGCGAGACCGCGAAGTGCAAAAAAAAGCGCGGTAATCTGCTGTACACCCTCGCGATGATCGTTTTCGCCGCGATCTTCCTCATCAGCGGCGGCCTGCTGGTCAAGCGGTTTCTCGATGACCGCAAGACCGAGAGCGAGTTTGCCGACCTGCAGTCGATGATCGATACCGCGGCGCCCCCGGCCCCTGCAGGGGAGAATGTCAACCCCAACGGTGCCAGGTTTGCTGCCCTGCGCGACAAGAACAGCGACTTTATCGGCTGGATCTCCATCGACGGCACCAATCTGGATTTTCCGGTTATGTACGCGCCGGACAACAAGGACTTCTATCTGCGTCATGACTTCAACAAAGCCTACAGCGTCTACGGCGTACCGTACCTGGACGAGCAAACGACGCTCGGGGCCAACGCCGAGAGCGACAACCTGATCATCTACGGCCACAATATGAAAACCGGCACGATCTTCGGCTGCCTGACCGAGTACCGCAAGACCGACTACTATCAGGAGCACCCCTTCATTGAGTTTGACACCGTCTACGGGGACGCCAAGTATGAGGTGTTCGGTGCGTTCACCATCGATGTCGTCAACGACACCTCGTTTATCTACAACCAGTACATCGACATGGACGAGGACACCTACAACCGCTATGTGGACCAGGTCATCTCCCGCAGCGACGTGGACAGCGGCATCCGCCCTTCCTACGGTGAGCAGCTGCTGACCCTCTCTACCTGCGAGTATTCGTCCGCCAACGGGCGCTATGTCGTCGCAGCACGTCGGGTCAGTGACTAATTTCCGAAAGTAATTGCATCATGTACTTTAGATTCTTTTGCAAAACGCGCAAAATGTTCTTTCGCTTGCAGATTGCACTTGCTATTCTTCCGGGAATGTGCTATGCTAATAAATGCGCGATAACTTTTGATTCGTTCTTATATGGTGTAAGAAACCGGAAAGGGAGAATGCGCGCAGCGGGCAGCCGTAGCCCTTGACGGCTGCCCGCTTTGTCTTTATGCTGCGCACATCTGTACAAAATCTGCGTAAAGCTATAGACATTTGTACCCAAATGGCATATACTGTAGAAGTATTTTGCTCTAATCCAATAAAATGGAAAGTATAGTTTCAACGCTGTAACAAAGGGAGGATACCTGTTATGTGTGGAATCGTAGGCTTTACCGGCGCGGCACAGGCCGCCCCCATTCTGCTGGACGGCCTGGCCAAGCTGGAATACCGCGGCTATGACTCTGCCGGTATGGCGGTGCAGAACGCCGCCGGCAAGATCGAGGTCGTCAAGGCCAAGGGCCGCCTAAAGGTCCTGAGCGAGATGACCGACGGCGGCAGCGCCGTGCCCGGCAGCTGCGGCATCGGCCATACCCGCTGGGCGACCCATGGCGAGCCGTCCGTCGTCAACGCACACCCGCATTATTCCCGTGACCAGAAGATTGCCGTCGTACACAACGGAATCATTGAAAACTATCAGGAGATCAAGGAGCGTCTGATCAACAAGGGCTTCAGCTTCGTCTCCCAGACCGACACCGAGGTCGTTGCCCAGCTGCTTGACTACTATTACATGGGCGAGTCCGCAGGCAACGCACTGGACGCCATCACCCGCATGATGCTGCATGTCCGCGGCTCCTACGCGCTGGGCGTGCTCTTTGCCGACGAACCCGGCGTCATCTACGCTGTGCGCAAGGACAGCCCGCTCATCGTCGGCAAGTGCGAGGACGGTGCCATCATCGCCTCCGACGTTCCTGCGCTGCTCAAGTACACCCGCACGGTCTATTACATTGACAATCTCGAGATTGCCCGCCTGACCCCCGACTCCATCGAGTTCTTCAACATCGACAAGGAGCCCATCACCCGCGAGTCCACCACCATTGAGTGGGACGCCGAGGCCGCGGAGAAGGGCGGCTACGAGCACTTCATGATGAAGGAGATCTACGAGCAGCCCGCCGCTGTCCGCGATACGATCTCCCCGCGCCTCAAGGACGGCCAGATCGACCTGTCCGAGCTGGCCCTTGACGAGGAGGCCATCAGGAATGTCCATCGTCTCTACATCATCGGCTGCGGCTCCGCCTACCATGTCGGCATGGCCGCGCGCTATGTGTTTGAGAGCCTGGCCCGCATCCCCGTCGAGGTCGATGTCGCCAGCGAGTTCCGTTACCGCAATCCCGTGCTCGAAAAAGACGCACTCGCTATAGTCATCAGCCAGAGCGGTGAGACCGCCGACACGCTGGCCGCCCTGCGCCTGTGCAAGGAGCGCGGCGTGCGCACCATCGGCATTGTGAACGTCGTCGGCTCCAGCATTGCCCGTGAGGCCGACGCCACAATGTACACCTGGGCCGGCCCGGAAATCTCCGTCGCTACCACCAAAGCCTACAGCACCCAGCTGGCGGCCTGCTACCTGCTGGCTACCGAGTTTGCCCGTGTGCGCGGCACGCTGGCGGACGGCCAGTATGAGCACCTCGTCACCGAGCTGGAGGCTCTGCCAGAGAAGATCGAAAAGACCCTGGCCGACAAGGAGCGTATCCAGTGGTTTGCCAGCAAGTACGCAAATGCCAAGGACGCCTTCTTCATTGGCCGCGGCCTCGACTACGCCGTCGCGCTCGAGGGCAGTTTGAAATTTAAGGAGATCAGCTATATCCACTCCGAGGCGTTCGCCGCGGGCGAGATGAAGCACGGGCCGATTTCTCTGGTCGAGAACGGAACGCTGGTCGTCGGCATCCTGACCCAGCCGGACCTGAATGAAAAGAGCGTTTCCAACATGGTCGAGGTCAAGAGCCGCGGTGCCTTCCTGATGGGCCTGACCACCTACGGAAATTACAGCATCGAGGACACTGCGGGCTTCACGGTCTACGTGCCCAAGACCGACCCGCACTTTGCCACGAGCCTGTCGGTCATTCCGCTGCAGCTGCTGGCCTACTACGTCAGCTGCGCCAAGGGATTGGATGTCGATAAGCCGCGCAATCTGGCCAAGAGCGTGACCGTCGAGTAAATCACTTTCGTCCGTTTTACCAAAAATTTACCACGATTTTTATACAATATTAGCCCCATTTGTCTGCCCAAAAGTAGGACAAATGGGGTCTTTTTGTGTTATAATACCCTATATGACAATTTTGCCGGGCCGTATTGCGCCCGTTTTCAGATAGAATAACGTATAGTAAGGATGGAATCGATGCAACAGGTCTCAAAACAACTGATAAAAGGGCTTCCGCGCCGCATCGCACTGATGCTGCTGGACTGCGGGCTCATTGTACTTTGCTACTGGCTGGCCGTCATGCTGCGCTTTGACAGCGGCGACGCCTACCGCCGCGTGGAGATACTGCGCGCCATGGCCCCGATGCTCTTATACGTCCTGCCCATTTATATGATCGTGTTCTGGTTCGGCGGACTGTATGAGATCATGTGGGAGTACGCCGGTATGCGTGATCTTGCACGCCTGACCTGCCTTTCCGGGCTGGCGACGGGCATCATCATGCTGTTCGATCTGATCTACCACAACCGCCCGATCTCCGGCGCGGTGCTGATCTTCGGCGCGGTATTCAACACGGCGGCCATAGCGGGCGTGCGGTTCCTGTGGCGGCTGGTCCTGACGATGCGCAACGCCAAAGCCAACAAGCCGGAGGACAACACGCCATTGCTCATTGTCGGCGCCGGCAACGCCGGTGCGTGGGCCGTCAACCTCTGCAAGACGAAAAATCAGAGCTTCGGCAACCCGGTCTGCATCGTTGACGACGACCTGACCAAAAAGGGCCTGCGCGTGCAGGGCGTACCGGTGCGCGGCACGATTTCCGACATACCGGAGCTGGTGCGCAAATATCATATCCTCGAGATCGTCATCGCCATTACGACGGTCAAGGGTGACCGTTTGAGCGAGATCATCAACCTCTGCAATTCCACCCACTGCCGCGTGCGGATGATCAGTGACCCGCAGGCTGTTGACGAGAACGGCAATCCTGTGGCGGCGGGCTTCCGTGAGCTGAACACGGCGGACTTCCTCTCCCGCGACGAGATCCAGCTGAACAATGCCCAGATTTCCGAGTACCTGCATGACAAGATCGTTCTCGTCACGGGCGGCGGCGGCTCCATCGGCAGCGAGCTTTGCCGTCAGATCATGCGCTACCAGCCCCGCCGTCTGCTGATTTTTGACATCTACGAGAACTGCGCCTATGAGCTGGAAACCGAGCTGAAAAACAAGTACGGCCCCGAGGCTCCTATTATCACCCTCATCGGCTCCATCCGCGATAAAGCACGTCTGGACGATGTGTTCGACACCTATCATCCGTCCGTCGTCTTTCACGCGGCGGCGCACAAGCATGTGCCGCTGATGGAGATCAGCCCCGCCGAGGCCGTCAAGAACAACGTCTTTGGCACCAAGAACCTGCTGACCTCCGCCGCCGAGCACGGCGTGGAGCGGTTCGTCCAGCTCTCTACAGACAAGGCTGTCAACCCGACAAACGTCATGGGCTGCACCAAGCGCCTGTGCGAGATGCTGATCCAGACCTTCTCCCGGGCCACATCGATGACCTGCGTTGCGGTGCGCTTCGGCAACGTGCTGGGCAGCCACGGCAGCGTCATCCCGCTGTTTGAGGAGCAAATCAAGCGCGGCGGCCCTGTGACCATCACGCATCCCGATATTGTCCGCTACTTTATGACCATCACCGAGGCTGCGCAGCTCGTTCTGCAGGCCGGCGGTCTGGCGAAGGGCGGCAGCATCTACGTGCTGGACATGGGCGAGCCGGTCAAGATCATGGATCTGGCCAACCGCCTGATACGCTTCTACGGCTACGAGCCAGGCGTAAATATGCAGGTCAAGGTCACCGGTCTGCGCCCCGGCGAAAAGCTGTACGAGGAACTGCTCATGGACTCCGAGCAGGACAAGATGGCCAAAACCGCCCACAACAAAATCTTCATCGCGCCGCCCATGCAGATCGATCTGGAAAAATTCTACACCGACCTGCAGCGGCTCAAGGACTCTGCCCTGCACAACAGCGACGAGGTCGTCGACGTTCTGCAGGAGATGGTCCCGACCTACCACCCCAACCGCCGCGTGCGCGCCGACCACACCGTTGTGGCCGCCACCGGCAACACCGCGCTTTTCTCCCGGGAGGAGATTGCGCAGAAGCTCCGGGAGACAGAGCATCCCGCCGAGGAGGGCTGATTTATGTACGAGCGTTACGGCAAGCGCCTGCTGGACATTATCCTTTCGCTGGCAGCCACGATCATTCTTGCAATTCCGATGGGGCTGGTCGCGCTGTGGATCAAGCTCGACTCCCCGGGGCCGGTCTTTTTCAAGCAGCGCCGCGTCGGCAAGGGTAAAACGCACTTTAACATCCTGAAGTTCCGCACGATGCGCGGCGACACCCCGCACGACGTTCCCACGCACCTTTTGAAAGATGCGGACAGCTACATTACCGGGAGCGGTGCCTTCCTGCGCAAGACGAGCCTGGACGAGCTGCCGCAGATCTACAACATACTGGCAGGGCAGATGAGCGTCATCGGCCCGCGCCCTGCACTGTACAACCAGTACGACCTGATTGAGGCGCGCGACAAGGTCCGCGCCAACGACATCCGTCCGGGCCTGACCGGCTTAGCGCAGGTCAACGGACGCGACGAGCTGCCGATTGACGTCAAAGCCCGCTACGACGGTGAGTACGCCGCCCATGTGACGTTCTGGAATGATGTAAAGATTTTCTTCCGCAGCATCACCTATGTGTTCCAGCGCCGCGGCGTCGTCGAGGGCGGCACCGGTGCCATGAACCAGACAAAAGAGGAAAAATCGTCAAAATGACGGACGTTGTACCTGCCGGGAAAACACCGGCAGGTACATTTTTTGTGCTGATTTGAAAAATGTACAAGAAAATCTTGCGATTTTCGTGAAAATATGTTGCAAAAGCCAAGCGGATTGTGTAAAATATACATTATGATGTTTTGGTTTTCAGGCAGATTACCAAACGGCAATTTTGCCAAACACGCATAGCCCGCACTGCACACCGGTGCAGACTGTCTAAATAACAGCTAAAAGGGGAGTCACATATTATGGCAAACAGGGTATTCCAGAACGTGGTCTACCAGATGAAGGACGCAGTGGATCGTGTCGTCGGCGTGATTGATGAGACCGGCACCGTCATTTCCTGCTCTGAGCTGGGACAGATCGGTGAGGTGCGCGAGGGCGTGGCCGCTGTCCGCCAGACGGCCGGGGATGCTTTCGTGCGCGATGGGTATGCCTACCATCAGTTCTCCAACGCCAAACACAATGACTACGCCGTCTTTGTCGAAGGCACTGACACTACCGCCGAGCAGTTCGCCGCCATGCTCTCCATCAGCCTGCAGAGCATCAAGCAATACCACGACGAAAAATTCGACAAGACGAACTTCATCAAGAACGTCGTGCTCGACAACATCTTGCCCGGCGACATCTACGCCAAAGCGCGGGAGCTGCACTTTGTCTCCGACGTGCAGCGCGTCATACTGCTGATCCGCGTGACCTCCGGCAATGATATTTCCGCCTACGACGTCGTCAGCGGTCTTTTCCCGGACAAACAGAAAGACTTCGTCTTTAACATCAGCGAGACCGACACCGTCCTGGTCAAGGAGATCAAGCCCGACAACAACACCCGCGATATGGAAAAGCTGGCTGCCTCCATCGTCGATACACTGCAGGGCGACCATTACATCAAGGCCGTCGTCGGCATCGGTACGCCCATCGGCAACATCAAGGACCTGGCCTCCAGCTTTAAGGAAGCCCAGATTGCCATGGAGGTCGGCAAGGTGTTTGACACCGAGCGTCAGGTCATCAGCTATGACCATCTGGGCATTGCGCGCCTGATCTACCAGCTGCCTACGACGCTCTGCGAGGCATTCCTGCGCGAGGTGTTCAAGCAGGAGAGCATCGACTCCCTCGATGCCGAGACACTGTTCACGATCCAGCGCTTCTTTGAGAACAACCTGAACGTCTCCGAGACGAGCCGCGGTCTGTTCGTTCACCGCAACACGCTGGTCTACCGTCTTGAGAAGATCCGCAAGCTGACCGGCCTTGACCTGCGCAACTTTGATGATGCCATCGTCTTTAAGGTGGCGCTGATGGTCAAGAAATATCTGTCCGCCAACCCGGCCAAATATTGATTTTAAAAAAACTTTCACAAATGGCGCTGCACCGCAAGGCAGCGCCATTTTCCTGCTTTTTATAGCCGCAAAGCACCTTGACCGCAGGGGTCTGACATGGTATTCTATTATATGTATGACTGTAACCATAACAGCAAAGCCAAACCACGGCAGGAGAACCCCGAATGATCGATTTTGAACATGTATATAAAACCTACGAGACCCACAACGATGAGAACGTCGCGCTGGAGGACATCAACATCCATATTGACGAGGGCGAGTTCGTCTTTATCCTCGGCCATTCCGGCGCGGGCAAATCCACGTTTTTAAAGCTCATCCAGATGGAGGAGAAGCCCACCGAGGGCAAGGTCTTTATCAATGGGCAGGATTTAACGCGCATCAAGCGCCGCAAGGTGCCCTACCTGCGCCGCCAGATGGGCGTTGTGTTCCAGGATTTCCGCCTGATCCCCACCATGACCGTCTATGAGAATGTCGCCTTCGCCATGCGCGTGACGAACATCTCGACCAAAAAGATCAAGGACCGCGTACCGTTTGCACTCTCCCTTGTCGGTCTGGAGGACAAAATGGACCGCCTACCGGATGAGCTCTCCGGCGGCGAGCAGCAGCGTGTGGCCGTTGCCCGCGCGCTGGCCCACGGCCCCAAGCTCATCATCGCGGACGAGCCCACCGGCAACATCGACCCCGAAATGTCGATGGACATCATGCAGCTGTTTGAGGCCATCAACAAGGTCAACATCACCGTCGTCGTCGTCACCCATGAGCACGAGCTCGTCCACAAGCTGGCCCGCAAGTACGGCAACCGTGTCATCACGCTGGCCAACGGCATGGTAGCCTCCGATACCGCTGACCCTGCTGCCGCACGCCGCTACGCTGCCGCCATGGCCGAGCGCGAAGAGGACGACTACGAGTACGACGAGGACTGATTTGTAAGTAAGAGGGGACACCATGCGTTTTTCCAGTTTTATCTACTTAGTCGGCCAGGGCCTGCACAATCTGCGCGCCAACCGGCTGATGACCTTTGCCTCCATGGGCGTGCTGACCGTCTGCATGCTGCTGATCGGCGCAGCCTCGCTGCTGGGCATCAACATTGACCACATGGTCGAATACATCGGCAACCAGAACGAGACTGTCGTCTACATGGGCGGCACCGGCGAGAGCGAGGTCGCCACCGACGAGCAGATTGCCGCCGCCGACGCGGCCATCCGCAGCACGCCCCACGTTGTGAGCGTGACCTATATGTCGCCGGAGGACGTTCTGGCGACCTACAGCGATATGCTGAAGGATTACACAAACCTGCAGCAGGTCTTTGCCAATGACAACCCGTTCACTCCCAACTACCGCGTGACCGTGGACGACCCCGACAACATTGAGGAAGTCTCCGCCCAGCTCATGCAGATCGACGGCGTTTACAGCGTCAAGGCCCCGCTGGCTATGGCGGATACCTTCACGTCCCTGCAGAAGGTCATCAACTACGCCTGCTACGGCCTGGTCGCGGTGCTGGCCATCGTCTCCATCGTCGTCATCAACAACACGATCAAAATCACCGTCTTTAACCGCCGCAAGGAGATCGGCATTATGAAGCTCGTCGGCGCGACCAACGGCTTCATCCGCTTTCCGTTCTTTGTCGAGGGCGTCACCTCCGGCCTGATTTCGGCTGGCATTGCGTCCGGCATCGTCTGCGGCGCGTACTATGCACTCTGCCGCTGGTATGCCGAGAATCCGTCCAACCTCTCGCAGATGTTCGGCGGCACGCTTGTCCCGCTGGAAAGCGTCTGGTACTACATCGTCGGCGGCTTTGTGCTGCTGGGCTTCGTGCTCTGCGGCCTCGGCACCGCCACCAGCATCCGCAAGCATCTGAATGTATAACAGGGGATAAAGGGAACGTATAAGACCATGAAGCATGTAAAACACGGCAAAAAGCTGATTTCGCTTCTGCTGAGCGCGGCTGTCGCCATGAGCATGACGCTTTCCACCGTCATGACGCCGCTGGCCGCCTCCTCCAGCGTCAGCGACCTGCGCCAGAAGCTGCAGGAACTGCAGTCTGAGCAGGAAAAGGTCAACCAGCAGCTCAAGGACGCGCAGAGCAACAAGGCCGACGCTGAGGCTCTCAAAACGCAGCTTGAGCAGCAGAAGGCACTGATTTTAAGCCAGATCAGCAACCTGTCCGAGCAGATCGGTTCTTTGGATGAGGAAATCGTCAACAAGCAGGACGAGATTGACCGGAAGCAGCAGGAGGTCGACCAGAAGCAGGCCGAATACGACCAGCGCTGGGCGGACTTTAAAGATCGTATGCGTGCGATGCAGCGTCTGAATGACGGCGGCTCCATCGCACTGTTGTCCAGTGCCACCAACCTGTACCAGCTGCTGACCTTTGCCACCACATTGGATCAGATCGTTAATAAGGACGAGGACACCTGCCAACAGCTTGAAAATGAGCACGCCGAGCTGGAGCAGCAGCGCGCCGAGCTGGAGCAGGCCAAGGCGGACCTGGAGGCCACGCAGGCCGATCTGGAGACCCAAAAGACCGCGCTGGACGGCAAGACGAATGAGCTTGCCCAGAATATCTCCCAGACCGACGCCAACATTTCCGCAGCGGATGCCGAGATCGAGGCCAACAAGGCGGCCCTGATCGAAGCCAACAAGGCCGTGGATAAGGCCGCTGCCGAGCTGGACGCCGCGCTGAACGCCGCCAACCAGGCTTACGGCAATGCGTCCATCCAGTGCTCGCTGGACTTTGGCCGCCCGCTGGCCACTTATAAGTACGTCTCCTGCTACTTCGGCGGCAACGGCCACCGCGGCACCGATTACGCCGCACCGGGCGGCACCGAAATCTACGCCGTCTCCGGCGGTGTCGTCACCGCTGCGGCCTACCACTGGAGCTGGGGCTACTACGTGCAGGTCTACCACGGCAAGGATGACAACGGCAATACTTATTCGACGCTGTACGCCCACATGAACAGCGCGCCCGTTGTCAGCGTGGGCCAGCCCGTGGAAAAGGGCAAGGTCCTTGGTTATGTCGGCTCCACCGGCAACTCAACAGGCAACCATCTGCACCTGGAAATGAAGGTCAACAACGTCCTGGTCAATGTCATGAACTACCTCTCATAACGAAAGGGGAATCTGTATGAAGCCGCAGAAGCACAAAACCTCCGTGCGTATTTTCTGCCTTGTAGTCGCCGTTCTGATGATACTCAGCCTTTTCTCTACGGTATTTTTCTCACTAGCCTACGGGGCATAACGCAAACACAGTAAGGAGCCATCAGACCCATGAGCAAAAAAATCAGTCTTGGCGTGGCGGCCACCATTGCCATCATTGCAATGGCCGTCACCTTCTCGCTGACCATGGTCGTGTCCATGAAGATGTTCAACACCACAGTGTCCAGCGTCAAAAACAAGGAGCGCCAGTACAACAAGCTGTCCGAAATTGATCGTTTTGTCCGCGCTGGGGAGTATTTCACCATCGACGAGGACACCCTGAATGACCGCTTGGCTGCGGGCTACATGAACGGCATCAACGACAAGTACGCCGTCTACTACACCGCCAAAGAATACAGCGAGAAGCAGTCTGTGGAGAAGGGCACACTGACCGGCATCGGCGTCGCTGTCGTCAATGACACATCCTCCGGCTACGCCCGCATCATCCGCCTGTATGACAACTCGCCCGCCGCAGAGGCCGGGATGCAGGTCGGCGGCTTCATCACCGCTATCAACGATGAGTCGACGCGCAACATCACCTCCACCGCGCGCCTGACCTCCAAGCTGCTGGGTGAGGAGGGTACGACCACCACGATCACCTACCTGACGCCGGACCGCCAGGAGCAGCAGCTGAATCTTGTCCACTCCAACTACAAAACACCCTCCATCTACACCCGTCAGATGGTCGCGGACACCTGCGGGTACATCCGCATTGACGCCTTCACCTCCGGCACGGCCAGCGAGTTCAAGGCTGCTGTGGATGAGCTGCTGCAGCAGGGAGCGAACAGCCTTGTCTTTGACCTGCGCGACAACACCGGCGAGAACCTGAACGCCGCCCTTGTGGCCGCGGATTACTGTGTGCCCTCCGGTGAGATTGCCAAGCAGCAGGACAGGGACGGCAATGTGACCGTGCTGCGTATGTCCGATGAGACCGAGATCAACGTTCCGATCGTCTGCCTTGTCAACGGCTCCACCGCGGGCAGCGCCGAGCTGTTCGCCAATGCCCTGCGCAAGATGGCCGGTGCGACGCTCGTCGGCACCAAAACTGCGGGTAAGGGCGTCGTTCTGAGCGACGCCCAGAGCTTCTCCGACGGCTCCGCCGCTTACATCACGGTGGGCCTGCTGCTCGATAACGAGGATCAGACCTGGAATGAGGAGGGCCTGCGCCCCGACATTGACGCCGCGCTCTCCGTCGACGAGCAGAACGCCTACTATGATTACACACTTGATACTGACCCGCAGATCAGCAAGGCCGTCAACGCGGCCACGGCACTGGCCGGGCAGAACTGATTTTTATTGACTCGGAAAGGACGTCCACCGTGCCCACATTGACTGACCTGTCCACCATCCGTGACCTCTGCGCACGGTATGACTTTGCCCTGTCCAAGGGCTTCGGCCAGAATTTCATCATCAACCCCGGCATCTGCCCCCGCATTGCGGAGGCCGCCGGTATCGGCCCCGGCTGGGGCGCACTTGAGGTCGGCCCCGGCATCGGCGTGCTGACCGAGCAGCTTTGCAAGCGTGCGGACAATGTCGTCTCCATCGAGGTCGACAAGCGTCTGCCGCCGCTGCTGGAAGAGACGATGGCCGACTACGACAACTTCAAGCTCATCCTGAACGACGTGCTGAAGGTCGATCTGAAGGCTCTGCTGGCCGAGGAGTTCGGCGGAAAGCCCGTCGCCGTCTGTGCCAACCTGCCGTACTACATCACCAGCCCGATTCTGATGCGTCTGCTGGAGGAAAAGCTGCCTATCCGGAACATCACCGTAATGGTGCAGAAGGAGGCCGCACAGCGCCTCTGCGCCGCCCCCGGCACGCGGGATGCGGGTGCAATCAGCTACGCCGTGGCCTATTATGCCGAGCCGAAGCTGCTGTTCAGCGTCCAACCCGGCAGCTTTTACCCCGCCCCCAAGGTGACAAGCGCCGTCATCCGCCTAGATGTGAGGGAGAAGCCCGCCGTAACCGTGCCGAACGGCGACGAAACCGCCTTCTTCGCGCTGATTCGCGCCGCCTTCTCCCAGCGCCGCAAGACCGCCGCCAACGCCATCGCCAATGGCCTGCACCTGCCCAAGGCGCAGGTCATCTCCGCCCTGCAGGCTGCCAGTCTTGATGAGCGTTCCCGCCCCGAGCAGCTGACACTGGAGAATTACTGCGCTCTGCAGACGGCACTGGCAAACACTTAAAACAACAAAGCAAAACGCCCGGTAAGCATCACGCCTACCGGGCGTTTTTTAGGAGTATATAGAGTAGGGTGCAATAAGGAAAAGCTTCTCTAAATATTCCTCAAGAACAATCCATCAGCTTTATGTACAGCAGCATTCCTGAGTTCAACCCTGACTCCGCGTTATGCGATTCTACTGCGTTTACGACTTGTTTACGACCTGTTTTTTACTGTTTAGGACGCAAAAAGACATACAAAAGCAAGAAAAAGCGCGTTGCAAAGTGGATTTGCTTTGCTAACGCGCTTTTTTAAGTGGAGCTAGTAACAGGAATCGAACCTGCAACCTGCTGATTACAAATTGCTAATTCTTGGCGTTGCATCGTTAAATAGCGTGCAATATTGTGCGATGATTCGCATATCTGCTTGTTGTGTCTTTTGGTGATTTTTAGTAGTTTTCGATGCAATTATGCCCAAATTATGCCCATTTCAGCAGTCCCATAAATGGGAAAAGCGCCCCGCTAAGGGCGCTCTGCCTGTTATGGGTTCTTCCCGCCGGGGGTGTTGGCGCACGGGGTCAATTTTTCGGGGCGTAACCCTCACGCTGCTGGTTGGCTTTCTCTGCCTTTTCCCACGCTTCGCCTTCTGTTCTATCTTCGTGCAGATAGTAGCTCATATCGCTGGTTAAATCATCAAAAAACTGGTTCAGTGCGTCCATATGGTCAAGGACGCTAAAAAGCGCGTCCAGTTCGCTATTATTGGCAAGTGTGCTGCTGCATTCCGTGTACCACGAAAAGAGAAAATGCGCGTTTTTCAATGCGCAAGCAAACCGCGTTTGCAGGTCGCACAACTCGCCCCACAGCAGCGTTATTTCTTTAAGGTCGTTTTTCTGGTCGTTCATTTTCTGTTCTCCTAACGCCCGTATAGCCTGATAGCGCAGCTCTTGAATATTTACTTGTTAGCGGCGGCCTTTTCTTTTTTCTTTCTTTCCCGCTCTGCTGCCTTATTCATTCTCATGGTAATGGGGTCATGTACAACACTGCCAACAAACCCCCGCGCAAGTTCCAGCGATTTTGCATTGCCATAGACAAACATCTTACAAATAGCGTCGATTTCAAACAGTTTTGCATAAATCTCCGGGCAGCGCTCGTATAGGATGTCTCGTTCGGATTCGGTCAAATAGGTAAGCATTTTTTATCCTTTCTGTTATGCTTCAATCGGCTGTACTTGGCTTGCACCGAAAAAACTTGCCGTGTACGTCTTGCCATCGCCGTGACTTGCCCAAATCAGGACTGCGCGGAAAAGCGCCTTGCTGCCGTGAATCACTTCATAGCCTGCCGCTTTCCAGTCAGCCCACGTTTTGCAATCCTCTGCAATCCCGGCGGATGCTTTGGCTGCTGCAATCGCTGCCGCGTTCTGTGGGCGAGCTTTGGCGCTCTGCCAAGCTCTGTGCAGGGCTTCGGCAAATACTATCCCGCCCTTGCGGAAAATTGCCCACGCACGGCTCATAATCGCGCTAAGGTCATACTGTTTCATTGCTTGCTCCTTTACATTTTGGGGCAAACCGTGCTATAATGGGTCTGCCCTTAGGTGGGTGGCGTTCCGTGTGCTTTGGTCGGCTTTGCGGAACGCCTTTCTTTTGTCGTTAGGTTTAAGGCTCGCGGGGGCTCGGTGCTGTCTGCGCTCTGTGAGGTTCTAGCAATCCTGTCCGCGTCTTATCTAGCGTTTCTGGTGGGCTTTCGCTTGACGTCCGCCTTGACCTTTTCCCTTTCGACAATCTCATTATACTATATCGCTATCGTTATATCAATATGCAATTTGCACAAAGATATAGCGCTATCGTTATGCAATTTCTATATCGCTATCGTGATTGATTTGTGCTATAATATAGTAAAATAAAGAGGAGGTGTATGCCATGCCGGTGAGCAAGGCACAAATAAAAGCAACTACAAAATATGAGACAGCAAATTATGATAAAGTATTGCTACGCCTTCCCAAAGGAAAGCGAGCTGAAATAAAGGCCCACGCAGACGAACATGGGGAAAGCGTAAACGGCTTCATTACAAGAGCGATTGAAAATCAAATCGCAGAGGATACCACTATACCAGTAAAGGGGGCGCTATTATGAGTGAGAGAGAGCAGGCAAAGCAGATTATTGATACCTTACCGGATTACAAGATGCAGGCTATTTTGATGTTCCTGCGCGGCGTAGAGTTTGACGATGAACTAGAAGATGATCGTTTCTGTGAGGAATTGGCAGAAAAGTACGAGAACGACCCGGACAAGGGGCAGTTCATCACGGAAGATGAGCTTTGCAAAGAACTGGGGATTGCATTATGAAATATACAATCCTGTATGATAAGGCTGCTGTAAAGTTCATCAAAAAACAATCGCCAGCACAGCAACGGCGCATCCTGGAAGCCGTTCATGCTTTACCCGATGAGGGAGACAGGAAGCAGCTAAAAGGCCACAGGGGGCTTTATAGGCTGCGCGTAGGTGACTACCGCATTATCTACAGTGTCGACAACGGTAAGCTAATTGTGCGGGTCGTAGATGCCGGGAATCGCGGGCAGATTTACAACAGGTATTGATAGTTCAAACCACGAATAAGATAATACGTTATGAGTAATATTGCCTTTACTGCGCTGATAAAAAGCAAAGGCTACAATCAAAAGCGCCTTGCAGAAGAAACCGGCATTCCGCCCGGCGTCCTGTCTCTCCGCATCAACGGCGTGAACGATTGGCGCTGGCCGGAGGTTTCGCTCATCTGCGCTGCGCTGGGCATCACCTACGATGAGTTTGCCACTTACTTTCCCACTTACAGCACTATAAAGAAAAGTTCTAAGCCAAAAGAACCCACAAAAAGAGAGCTTGCTGTAGATGCTATAAAGGCATTTCTTGAATATTTAGAGCAAGAAGTATAGCCAGACAAAAACGCCCCCTGCGGTTACAATCCGCCGGGGACGATAGCAAAGAATAGGACAATGCGCTGTAAAGGCCCCGCAAGGCTCTGTAACGCGTTCTGTGTTTTATACGGCAACTATATTAAACAGGATTCCAACGCCAAAACAGGCACGTTTCTCGCGCTGTGGCGTTGTGACGCTCGAATGTATGCAAAAGCCCCGGCGGTTCGTCCCGTCGAGGGTAAATTAGTTTAATGACACGATACGCGCACGTCAAAAATTTTCAATGGCGTTCGCGGTCAGTTCTCCCCATCTTTCGCCCATCGAAACAACAACGTCGGGCTGGTTTGTCAAACTGTTGCCCACCTCGCCCGCTGGAATGCCGCCCGCGTGGCTGCTGCAAGCTCCACAGGCGTTTGCTTTGCGGCGTAAATAGTTTGGTTCACGACAAAGCCCGTGCCGCCCTGTACGCCGTTTTTGCGGTATTCGTCGGCTTCTCGCGCCGTCAGCACCATTTCGCCCCTGTGCAGATTTGCAACATAGTTGTTATATGGCACATAGTCCAAGCCGCCCGCGTGGCGACGGTTGCTGCTGGCTCCGTTCACATTAACGTTTACAGAACGATTTCCCAACAGACTGTTGAATATACCGTTAAACCAACTAACAAGACCGCCCCACGCGGCGGAAATTCCCTGCATAATGCCGTCAACAATCGCGCTGCCCATCTTCAAAGCACCGTTTACAATTTCCGGCAGATGATTTACAAAGTAGGTCAGCAGCGTTCCGATTATAGAACCGGCAGCTTTTACAATGTCCGGCAAGTGGTTTGAAATTCCCTGTACAAACGCAATCAACATTCGCCCGGCGGTATCAAGCATCTGCGGCAAGTTTTCGTTCAGCTTTGAAACCATCGTCAGAATGATTTGCAAGGCAGACTGTGCGACGGTCGGCAGCATCTGATAAATGCCATTGCCCAGCACGGTTATAATTTGAACCGCCGAATCAATGAGTTTGCCCGCGTTTGATTTGATTTCCGATACAAGTTTTTGCACAATGTTCACGGCAGACCGTGCCAGCTTTGGCAGAACAGTTTCGATTAAGGCGGGGAGTTTTGCCATAATGGGCGGAACAAGGTGTTCAATCAGCTTTGCCGCGCCGTCTAAGGCAATTTCAATGCGGGGTAAAATATTCTGTGCCGCCGTTCCGACGCTGTCAACAAAATCATTGACAAGCAAAATAAAGTCTGCGTTGTCATCTGCCACACCCGTTACAAGGTTAGACTACGCCGCTTTTGCCGCGCTGGTGCTGCCCTGTATTGTGGACGAGGCTTCTCTTGCCGTTGTGCCGGTAATGTCCATTTCTGTTTGAATATCGTGAACGGCTTGTACAATGTCTGCATAGTTGTCAATGGTGTATTTTGTATATTTCCCCTGCGCGGCGTTCAGCTTGTTCGCATCATCAAGTAGGCGCTGCATCTCCTGCTTTGTGCCGCCATAGCCTAGTTTCAAATTATCCAATAGCTGAAACTGTCCCTTTGCAAAGCCATTGTATGCCGTCTGTAGGCTCTCTATATCTGTTCCAAACTTATTTGCGTTATCGGACATATCAGAAACGGCAGTGTTTGCAAGCTCTGCCGCCGCGTCCGTATCACCCGCAAGACTGGACACAAGAGCCGCCGCAAAAGACGTTGCCGTTTCCATATAGTCATTTGCAGAAAGTCCCGCCGTTTTATAGGCGATAGCGGCGTATTTTTGAACCTTATCCGCGCTGTCTTTGTATAGCGTTTCTACGCCGCCGACAAGCTGTTCATAGTCTGCATAACTGTTTACGGCAAGCGTTGTCAGTGCCGATACTGCCGCCGCGCCCGCTGTGGTAGCGGCAGCCGACACCTTAACAACACGTTCAGTTACATCAAAAATGCCTTTACCCACTGTGGATGCAACTGTTCCCACATTGCCAAACACTCCAAGAAAACCGCCTGTGCTTTTTTTTTGCATCGTTAAGACCCTTTTCATATTCGCTTTTGTCCAGGCTGATTTTTGCGCACAAATCGAACACATCCAAATTATATCACCCCTTTACCAAGCCGATAGCCGATTGTGTACACATCGTATAGCGATTTTGCATAGCGTTGCCCGTTCCGGCTTGCCTTTCGGTCCTTTTTGAATGGCGGCAGCGTTTCACCTGCAAGACCTGCATCAAATCCCTGCAAAAGATAATACCGCATATCCCTTGCACTGCTTTTAACAAGCGAATCAGGCACACCGGGCGGCAAAGATTTGCGCACAATCAATTCAAAATGTTCCTGGCTGAAAATTTCCATTCTATTACCCGCTTTCTTTGCTTCTCGGTACATCGTCAATAATTACAACGTCATACCGTTTGTTCAGTTCATCCATCGTTACAATTTTGCCTTTTTGTTCGCCAGTTTTCAGCAGGTAGCCGCCGGGAACAGGCTCAACAATTGCAACAGGGTCTTGCGCTGTCAGGGAATCTTCAAGCGCTTTCAATCTGGCTGTGAAGTCACGTTTCATTTTCCGCTCCTTTCTTCCAGCGCCCGCAAGCGCTGTTCAAAGTCGTTAGCCTCAATCAGCCGCAAGCCGTATTCCAGCACGGCGCGGGCGGCTGCTATCTGCTGTTGTGCTGGTGCAGAATCGTCCGAGACAATAAGCGCTAGACGCTCAACTGCCGGAGGTAAAGTCTGCTTTGCTCGGTCTGTTGCTTGCTCCAACATAGACGCACAGCGTTTACGGTATTCCGCCAAGAATTCCGGGTCTTGCCAGTATCGGCGCAGCGTTCGTTCGTCAATCCCTGCCGCTTTGGCTGCTGCTCTTGCTGTGGGACACGTTAGAAGCGCTGCGAGCGCCTTTTCTTGCTTCAATGTAATTTTTATCACCTCTTCAAAAAATGAGCGTTACCGCCCTGATTCGTCCGCTTTGAAGTCGAGTTTCTAGTTCTTCCAGATGTTCAACTGTTCGTTCTTCAACGCTGCTGCCGTAGCTGTCCCACGCCGTAAAACCTGTCCCGCTTTGCTTTGCCTTGCTCTGCTTTGCTGGGTTTAGGTAGCTTTTGTTGGGTTATCTTGGGTTTCGTTGGGTTAGTTTGGGTTTTGTTGGGTTGACGGTCGTGTACAATGGTCGACGGTCGTTACCGTTCGTATGCCATCGCTAGCGGTCGCTTGCCATCGTTAGCGGTCGCTTGCCATCGTTAGCCTAACAACTCCGAAATATATTTTCTGGGTGTCAATTTGGCACTAGGGTAGTGCCAATCTGGCATAAGGTACGCTCTAAAACGGGGCTTTTCTCTTGTGGGGGAGTGCCAGTTTGGCATAACCAGTGAGAAATAATGCGTTTTGGGGTAGTGCCAAATTGGCACACATTCTTATATATTAGCCAGTTGTTAGCGGCTTATGGTGGAGCTTTCCAGCGAATAGAAAAGCGGTAATCTGTTGCCGATTTGGTGTTTCGTCCGCTCGCAACGACGTCAAGAAGCCCGGCGGCTTCGAGTTCTTGGACGTTTCGCCGCAATGACCTCTCGGAAATGCCATAAAGTTCTGCCGTCCGCCGGGGAAATTGAAAATCGGGTCGGCCTTTGGCTTCAAGCACCATACACAAATAGCACAATTTCGCGCTGTCCTTTAACTTTGTAAAAGTCGGGTGCTCCAAAAGTGATGCCCCGATCTGTATGAAAATTTTGTCCCGGCTGTCAGATGCACCGGAGCACCAATAAGGCAATGGCTTTGTTTGCAGTTGTTTCTTTCTGCTCATAATTCGTTAAAGTCCAGCTGCCCCGCCGGGATTTTTAAGAAACGCCCGGCGGCTGCAATCGCCTTTAAGCCGTGCAAGCACCGCGCCCGCTGCACACGGTAAAACGCTGCAACTTCCTTTTCTGCCTGTTCCGGGTCGAGTGACGGCAGAAAATACCCACCGCGCCCACCGGGGCGGTACAAGATGAGTGCGCCTGCATCGCGTTCGCGCATAATCAAACCGCGCAACTTGCGCGGGGATACGTTCAGCATAGCGCACAACGTATCGGACTGCATAGCGCTTTCTGCGCCATGCCCGAGAAAGACAGAAACATTTTGCATTGTAAAACTCCCTTCGATTTGATAAAATGGGAGTGGAGAGGGCTTGCGGGCTTTTTCTCCACTCTTTGGCCGTCTCGGTGTTCCAGCACCGGGGCGGCTTTTTGCTTTCATAACTCCACCCGACGGATGCCGGGCTTCTGCGGCTCTGCATCACCCTGCATCCACTGCGCAAGGGACGACAGATTTACAAGCACTTTGTTTCCACAACGGACGCTGCGCACCGTTCCAGACTTGCATAGCTGTCGAATGCGGTAAGCGGCAAGGCCAGATGCTGCGCTTGCGTCCTTCACGGTTGCCATTCGCGGAAATTCGACCATTGCCATCAGTTTTCACCTCCAAACCGTTTCTCCATCTCATCAACAGCCGCCATCATTCGCGCTTTTTCCGCTGGGGATAGCTCCATTCGCAACTTTCTGGAAAGGGTGCTGTCGGTGATGCCAAGTGTTGCGGCTAACTGCCAAAGCGTGAAACCACGCCCGGCAACAGCCTTTCGAATGTCTGCGTTTGTCTGTCGCAAGAAAATCACCTCAGTCAATTTCGTTCGATGTTCTTTCATCGTGCCTTAAGTATACGGCACAACAACGTTGTTGACTTCGTAAATTTGTTATGATAAAATATAGTTGAAAGGAAACATTTTTTAAAAAAGTGAGGTTATAGACCGGGTGAATATTTGCATCACAGAACAAACTACCACTATCAGGAATGACAATACACAGCCTCCCTGGAAAATACAAACCGAAAACTGCTTTGGTCTTATATACAATTCTTTAGAAAGACATTTCCCCAATTTTAATGAGGATGCCATAGTTACAAACTGTATCAACTATATGCGTAACGCAATGACCGGCAAAGATATTCATCCTGCAACATCCTACAAATTGCTTGGACGTGTTGAAAGAGGGCATACATTGCTTTTCTTCCGTGAATACTTTGACGGTAAGGACTCTGTTGCGTTTTCATTGCAAGATGTCGACAAAATTCGCATAGCAAGCCGCATGAAGTCAAACTACCTGCCTGTCAGCATCAATGAAACAACAAGCATGGAATTTGACGATTTGACAAACGTTACACAAGTAATGGTAGCATTGCTTTATTACTATGCCTACTATGGGCTTAAGCTTGTGAAATGCCGTCATTGTGGATGCTGGTTTGCTACAAAGAGC
>ENA-UEOL01000711-UEOL01000711.1-human-gut-metagenome-genome-assembly--contig:-NODE-711-length-24013-cov-11.229069_pt1 | contig 24013 bp, 16 predicted proteins | sample MGYA00242884_ERZ507884 | MGnify/ENA primary metagenome ERZ507884 (study PRJEB26167, sample SAMN06115417) | human gut metagenome | host: Homo sapiens | place: China:Chongqing | collected 2015-03-06... | reverse complement strand
GTTTAGCCGGTCTGATATCTCTTGGATGGAAAGGGTGGAGGAGGATAATAACGCCTTCGCCTCCAAGACAACGTAATTATCGATCCATTCCCCGGCTGTACGGTTGCTGACGTTCTTTACCAAAAGAGATAAATATTTGGGAGTCACACATAATTTCCCGGCGTAGAAAGCTACCGATCGTTCCTGCTTATGATGTAAGGCGAGCGTTTGTATGAACGCCGCGAACAACTCCTCTTGCCGGCTCTTCTTCACCTCGATCGGCATATGATTCTTAAACATGCCGTAAACCTCGTGGAATACCGCCAACAATAAGCTCTGGGCAATCTCTTTCCGGTAAGGATGCCCTTTCGCTTTCACTTTTTTCCAGAGGAAAGAATGATATTCCTTGATACAACCTATCTCCTCGGTATTCAACTCGGTGACCGGATGCTCCTTGATGTAGAAGAACGCCGGCAAGGTATTCTGAAGATCCCGGCCACGTCCTCGCTACGTTCCACGTGTTGGATGATCTGATCAGGCAAGGACAATACGAGATGGTTTTCCCCTACGACATATTCCTCCATATTGATCCGTATACGCATGAAGCCTTTCGTACAAAGCGCGAATACGACGGCGTCTATTCGCATCGGATGGTCGAGCGAGGGAATATCGTCGATGTTATCGAATATGGCGAAATCCTCGTCGATAAAGTCTATGCCGGGTACGTTCTCGATAAGAGAGATACAAGCTTGAGGTAGATCTGTTACGTTCATAATTTATTCTTGTTTGGGCGATAAAATTAGTGAAATAATAGAATAATCCAATTGAAATGTGTCAAATAGGACAATTTGGTTGCAAAACGGAACTTCTTTGGAGTGGATAAACTCATCATCTTCGCGGTATAATAAATCATAGGATATGAAAAGGATGAAAGGCATTGTTTATGGAGGATTATTATCCGTCGTGTTCGTGATGTCCGGATGCTCGGGCAGTCAAAAAGAGGGACGGGATAGCAAAGAGATCCCGGTGGAGATCGTGAAGGTAGCGAAGACCGTTCCGGCGGATACAAGGAATTACGTGGGAACGGTAGAGGAGGTCGTATCCTCCTCGATTAGTTTTCAGGTGATGGGTAATGTAGAGCGAGTATTGGTGGGCGAGGGGCAGAAGGTCCGTGAGGGCCAACTACTAGCGGTGTTAGACAAGGCGACGCTGGAAAACGCCTATAACGCCTCGGCCGCTTCCTTGCGACAAGCGGAGGACGCCTATGCCCGCATGAGAACCTTGCACGAGAATAAGAGCCTGCCGGATATGAAATGGGTAGAGGTGGAGAGCAAATTGGAACAGGCCCGTTCCATGGAGCGAATCTCGAGGAAAAACCTTGAGGACCGGAACCTGTATGCCCCGTTCGGCGGCGTTATCGGCAAGCGCATGGTTGAGGCGGGAGAGAACGTGCAGCCCGGGCAACCGGTTTTCTCCTTGTTAAGGATAGAGACGGTAAACGTGAAGATCGCCGTTCCGGAGAATGAGGTCGCCACGCTCGGCGATCAAGCCGCTATGATAAAGGTAGCCGCTCTGGGCGGACAATGTTTTGAGGGGAAAGTGACGGAGAAAGGTATCGTGGCCAACCCTATCTCCCATACTTACGAGGCGAAGATCCGGCTGGAGAACCCGTCCGGCGCTTTGTTGCCCGGCATGGTTTGCGATGTACGCCTGTCGGGAGAGGAATCCGTGCCGGCTATCGCCTTGCCGAACAACGCCGTGCTGATAGCGAACGACGGGGGGCGTTTCGTCTGGAAGGTCGTAGACGGAGAGGCGAAAGCTACGCCCGTACGGACGGGCGACTTGACGGAGCAGGGCTTGTTTATTCTGGAAGGGTTGAACGAGGGGGATATCGTCGTGATAGGCGGTTACCAGAAAATCAGTGAGGGCATGAGAGTGCGTGCGTTATGAGAGAACGTAAAAACGGAGTGATCGAATGGACCATGCGTCATTACCAGATCACGTTGCTGGTGATTACCGTGCTGGTCGGGTTGGGTATTTGGGGTTTGGTGGACATGCCGAAACAGGAATTCCCGGAGTTCACCATCCGCCAAGGCGTGGTCGTGGGTGTTTACCCCGGGGCGACTTCCGGAGAGGTGGAGGAGCAGTTGGCCAAGCCTTTGGAGAGATACCTGTTTACCTTCAAGGAGGTAAAGAAGAAAAAGACGTACTCCATGTCAAGGGATGGAATGGTGTACGTGATGGTGGAGCTGAACGACGACGTGAACAATAAAGACGAGGTCTGGTCGAAGATCAAGCTCGGCTTGCAGAACTTCAAGTCGCAACTGCCCTCGGGCGTACTCGCCGTCATCGCGAATGATGATTTCGGCGATACTTCCGCCTTATTGATCACCTTGGAATCGGAAGACAAGACCTACCGGGAATTGCAGCGATACATGGAGACGCTGGAAGACCGCCTGCGCCGGATCGAGTCCGTATCCAACCTGCGCCGTTACGGGGTACAAAACGAGCAGATCTCGGTCTACTTGGATCCAGACAAGCTAGCCGCTTACGGCCTAGATACCCGTATGCTGATGACAACCTTGTTCACCCAAGGCTTTACCACCGCCTCCGGCTCCTTGGAGAATGGCGGCTTGGACATTCCCATCCACCTTTCCGTGACTTATCCCTCGGAGCGGGAGGTAGGCGAGCAGATCCTGCTGGCCGATGCCGACGGGCATATGATCCGCTTGAAAGACGTGGCCCGTATCGTGCGGGAATATCCCGAGCCGGATAGCTATATAACGAACAACGGCAAGAAAGCGATCATCCTTTCCATGGAGATGCGTGAGGGCCATAATATCGTACGATACGGAAAGGAGGTAGACGAGGTATTGCACGCTTTCGAGCGGGATCTTCCCGGGAGTGTCTCGATCCGCCGGATCGCCGACCAGCCGAAGGTGGTGGGAGACTCGGTAAGTTCCTTCGTGCGGGATTTGTTCGTGTCCATCGTGGTCGTGATCTTGGTGATGATGGTATTGTTCCCGTTCCGCTCGGCATTGGTGGCGGCTACCTCCATCCCGATCAGTGTCTTTATCTCGATCGGTGTCATGTACGCTTGCGGCATCCCGCTGAATACGGTGACGCTGGCCGCCTTGATCGTGGTATTGGGCATGATCGTGGATAACTCCATCATCGTGATAGACGCCTATCTGGAATATCTGGACAAGGGCTATTCCCGTTGGTACGCCGCCGTCTATAGCGCCAAGAACTATTTCAGCTCGATCTTGTTGGCTACGCTGTGTATCTGCGTGATCTTTTTCCCGTTGCTTTTCACGATGACGGGGCAGATGTTGGATTTCGTGACCTTCTTCCCTTGGACGCTTTCCATCTCCCTCATGGTGTCGCTGGCGGTGGCGATGGTCTTTATCCCGCTGCTGGAGCGGGTCTTGATCAAGAAGGGATTGAAGTCCGGGCGGGAGAATACAGGCAAGAAGAGGTTCAATCTGCTGGATACCGTACAGGCCGTCTATACGAGGGCGCTGACGTGGACTTTCCGTTTCCCGAAAGCCACGATCGGTTTAGGCATCCTGACGGTTGCCTTGGCGATCCTGATGATCACTCAACTGAGCCAGCGTATGATGCCGATAGCCGACCGGGATCAGTTCGCCGTCGAGATCTATCTCCCGCAGGGAACCTCGCTGGACCGTACCGCCGCCGTGAGCGATAGTCTCTATAAGCTGTTGTCGGAAGATGAGCGCATCCTGTCCGTCACCTCCTTTATCGGAACTTCCTCGCCCCGTTTCCAAGCTACCTACGCCCCGAACTTGGCCGGGAAGAATTACGCCCAGTTCATTGTCAACACCGCCTCGGTAGAGGCCACCCGTAGCGTGTTGGATGATTATACGGACCGCTACGCCGATTATTTCCCCGACGCTTACGTGAAGTTCAAGCAACTGGATTACCAAAACGTATCCTCTCCTTTAGAGGTCCGTTTCATGGGAGACGATATCGCCCGGTTGAAGCAGGCCGGGGATTCCTTGATGGCCGTGTTGCGTGAGATGGACGGCTTGGTCTGGGTACACACCAATTATGAGGAGGCCTTACCCGACGTACGGGTTCGATTGGACCCAGTGGAAGCCTCCCGCCTCGGGATCACGAAGGCGATGGCCTCGGCCGATCTGGCGATCCGTTACGACGGCCTCTCGGTTGGCTCCCTCTGGGAAGGCGATTACGCTTTGCCGATCCAGCTGAGATCCGATAAGAAAGGGGAGGGTGACGCGTTCGATAAGGTCGGCGACCAGTATCTTCCCACCATCGTCCCCGGCGTGAGCGTCCCGCTCCGGCAAGTCTCCACGATCGAGGGAGGCTGGAATGATGGGCAGATCGTCCGTCGCAACGGCGTGCGTACCTTGAGCGTCTTCGCCGAGGTAACCCGGGAGACCAACCAGAACGCTATGCAGAAACGGATCGAGCGAGTCATGGAAAGCCGTATTATCCCGACCTTGCCCGAGGGCGTGACGTACGAGTACGGTGGAGCCAAGGAGCTGGATTTCGAGACGATGAACCCGCTGATGCAGGGCTTGGCGATCGCCGTGATCATTGTTTTCTTCTTCCTGTTGGTCAATTTCAAGAAGATCGGCTTGGCGTTGGCGGCCCTGTCCTCGTTGCTGCTCACCTTGTTCGGGGCGGCGCTGGGCTTGTGGGCGTTCCATATCGATTTCAGCTTGACGTGCGTCTTGGGCGTTATTAGCTTGATCGGTATCGTGGTGCGAAACGCTATCTTGATATTCGAGCATGCGCAAGACCTGCGGCTCCATAAGCATTATAGCCCGAGGGATGCCGCCTTCGACGCCGGCCGGCGACGCATGCTTCCGATCTTCCTGACCTCGGCTACAACGGCCGTGGGCGTGGTGCCCATGATCATCAGCGGCAGTTCCCTTTGGATGCCGATGGGTGTGGTGATCTGCTCGGGAACGGTCTTCTCGATGATCTTGGCGGTCATCATCCTGCCTGTTTTCTATTGGAAGATATTCGGGAATAAATGAATGATACGGATGTGGATTAGGATATAATATAGGAATGAATATATGCGGAAAAAAGAGATGATAAAAAGATGGATATATGGCATCGTCGGTTCCCTCGTCTTATGCGTGGGGACCGTGAGCGCCCAGCGGACATTATCGCTGGAAGAATGCCGGGAAATGGCTTTGGAGAATAACGCGAAGATGAAGAACGCCCGCTTAGACGTAGAAGGGGCGAGGGAAGGAAAAAAGGAGGCCTTTACGAAATACTTCCCGAATGTCAGCGCCGTGGGAACGGCATTCAAGGCGAACCACGGGATGATGGATATGAGCGTGATACCGGGCCTTCTCGAGTTGTCGATGATGGATGACGGCTTGCTGGGTGGGGTGACCGCTATCCAGCCCGTGTTCGCCGGCGGACAGATCGTGAACGGCAATAAGCTGGCCGACTTGGCGCTCGAGGTGAGCCGTTACCAGATGCGCCAATCCGAGGATGAGGTAGCCTTGACGGTGGAGCGGTATTACTGGCAATGGATCTCCCTTCACGAGAAATTAAGGACGATCGAGATCGTGGAATCCTTGGTGGGGAGTCTTTATAAGGATGTGGAGGTAGCGGTCGGCGCCGGCGTGACGACTCGTAATGACCTACTGCAAGTCCAGTTGAAAAAGAACGGCGTGGCGAGCGACCGCCTGCGGGTGGAGAACGGCTTGCGCCTCTCCAAGATGGTGCTGGCTCAATATATCGGTATCGGGGAAGATGATTTCGAGATCGATTTCACGCTGCCCGCCGAGGTGCCCTCCCCGGAGCTTTACCGGGTGAGCCATGAGGAGGCGCTCCCTACGACACTCTCTTATAAATTGCTGGAGAAGAACGTGGAGGCCGCTCGTCTTCAACAAAAGCTGAAGGTTGGGCAATACTTGCCCACCGTGGGGATCGGAGCCGGGTATATGTATCACAACTTACTGGATAAGGACCGTCCGTTCGGCATGGTTTTCGCTACCGTAGCGATTCCGATCAGTGATTGGTGGGGCGGCTCGCACGCCATCCGGAAGCAAAAGCTTCAGGTGAAGGCGGCCGAGTATTCCCGCCAAAACGCCAATGAGCTTCTGTTGGTACAAATGCGGAAGCTTTGGAACGAGCTGGAGGAGTCTTATAAGCAAGTCAAGCTCTCGGAGGAGTCCATAGCGACAGCCGAGGAGAATGTCCGCCTTAATACGGACTATTATAAGGCGGGCACGGTAACGCTGAGCGATCTTCTGGACGCCCAATCGCTCCTCCAGCAAAGCCGTGACCAGTATACGGGTGATTATACGGCTTATTTGATCAAACGTACGGAATATTTACAGGCGACAGGGCGTTAATTTATTTTTTTTTCCATATATTTGCTTATTAACAAATAATAAAACGAGAAGTGATGATGAGCTACGCCAATTATCTTTACATAGCGATCCGTGCCGCGGTAGACGCAGGCAAGTCGATCATGGATATTTATAACGACCCCGAATCAGACTTCGGGATAGAGAGAAAAGCAGACAACTCGCCGTTGACAAAGGCGGATAAGGCGGCCCATCGATTGATAACAAACGCTTTGTCCGTTACCCCGTTTCCGGTCTTAAGCGAGGAAGGAAAGGAGATCCCGTTCAAGGAGCGCTCCAAATGGGAGACGCTGTGGATCGTGGACCCGCTGGACGGTACCAAGGAGTTTATCAAGAAAAACGGCGAGTTTACCGTGAATATCGCCTTGGTGGAGAAAGGTGTGCCCGTGTTGGGCGTCATTTATGTGCCCGTCCGGAAGGAGTTGTATTTCGCCTCCTCCTCTGTGGGTGCTTATAAGTTTACGGGAATCGATAGCAGTAGCCAGCCCTCGATGGACGAGATGAAGCAGGGGGCGATACATTTGCCGATGGCGCTGGCGCATCAGGGAATCGTGGTAGTGGCATCCCGGTCTCACCAAACGGAGGAGACCACCGCTTTCATCGATAATCTCCGCAAGCAGGGAAAGCCTGTTACGTTGATCAGTAGCGGTAGCAGCTTGAAGATTTGTCTGGTAGCGGAAGGCTCGGCCGATATCTATCCCCGTTTCGCCCCGACGATGGAATGGGATACCGCCGCCGGCCACGCCATCGCCAAGTCTGCCGGTTGCGACATATATCATATCGACGGTAAGACCCCGCTTCGCTATAACAAGGAAGATTTGCATAATCCGTGGTTTATCGTGAAGTGAGGGGGATGTGTATTTTAAGTTACTGTCAGCGGTGGGAGACGGAGCATGCTCCGTCTCTACAAGCCGTACAATGCATTCTTGTTTATTTGGTTATGAACGAAATTTAGAAGACTACCTTGTAAGAATATAAGTTGGCCCAGAATCAATCATTATTGGTCTATATCCCATATAATCCTAAAAATAGGTTAGCGAAAGGAGTGCGCACTTGAGTATTCTTATTATTTTTGCGCTCTTAAAAGTAAATAGATGAATTTTGATATAGTGTTTGTGTTGCTGGCCCTGATCGGCATGATCGCCGCCTTGGTATGGGATAAGATGCGGCCGGGAATGGTTCTTCTGACAGTGGTCGTGTTTTTTCTCTGCGTAGGCATTCTTACTCCCAAGGAGATGCTGGAGGGCTTTAGCAATAAAGGGATGATAACCGTAGCCATGCTCTTCCTTGTCAGTGAGGGAGTGCGGCAGAGCGGGGCTTTAGGCCAATTGATCAAGAAACTGCTTCCCGAGGGGAAGACCACCGTCTTCAAGGCGCAGGCGAGGATGCTCCCGCCCGTGGCTTTCGTGTCGGCGTTCCTGAATAATACGCCGGTGGTGGTTATTTTTGCCCCGATCATCAAGCGATGGGCGGAGGCGGTGAGGCTTCCGGCCACGAAATTCTTGATCCCTCTCTCGTATGTCACGATATTGGGCGGTATATGTACCTTGATCGGTACTTCTACGAATCTGGTGGTGCACGGCATGATTCTGGAGGCGGGATATGAGGGCTTTACGATGTTTGAGCTGGGGAAAGTCGGTATTTTTATCGCTATCGCCGGTATTTTATATTTGTTCGCTTTCTCGAATAAACTGCTTCCGGACTCGAGGACGGATACGGTATCCGAAGACGGGGAGGATGAGAATCCCGGGAATTTCCACCGGGTGGAGGCCGTGCTGGGCGCACGCTTCCCGGGTATCAACAAGACCTTGGGAGAGTTTAACTTTACCCGCCATTACGGGGCGATCGTGAAAGAGGTGAAAAGCGGCGGACAGCGTTTTACCCGTAATCTGGATACGGTGGTGTTGCATGAGGGCGATACCTTGGTGTTGTGGGCGGACGATTCTTTTATCCCTACATGGGGTGAGTCTAGTGTCTTCTTGATGTTGGCGAATGGTAATGAGGCAACGGAGCCGGTATCGAGGAAGAAACGTTGGCTGGCTTTAGGACTGTTGATCTTTATGATTACGGGGGCGACGGTAGGAGAGTTGCCAGTCGTGAAAGAGGCCGTTCCAAGTATGCGCTTGGATATGTTCTTCTTTGTCTGCATTACGACAATCATCATGGCGTGGACTAAGATCTTCCCGCCGAAGAAATACACGAAATACATCTCTTGGGATATCTTGATAACGATCGCTTGTGCCTTCGCTATCAGCAAGGCCATGGAGAATTCCGGCTTTGCCTCCATGATAGCCCGCCATATAATTAGTATGGCCGACGATTTAGGACCGTATGCGTTGCTGGCGATTATATTTATTATTACCAATATATTTACGGAGTTGATCACGAACAACGCCGCGGCGGCATTGAGTTTCCCGATCGCCTTGTCGGTGGCTACGCAATTAGGCGTTGATCCGACCCCATTCTTTGTCGTGATCTGTATGGCGGCGTCGGCTAGTTTCAGTACGCCGATCGGCTACCAGACCAACCTGATCGTACAAGGCGTGGGAGGCTATAAGTTCACGGATTTCGTGAAGGTGGGCCTGCCCTTGAACTTGATCACGTTCTTGATCTCCGTGTTTGTAATACCTATGATATGGAAGTTTTAGAAAATAATATCTATCCGATTTTCGACCGTATGCTGGGTCGTGAGGATAAAGAGGCGCTTCTGGGGCAAAGGGGAGTGATGGTGTGGTTCACGGGTTTGAGTGGCTCGGGGAAAAGCACGATCGCTATCGCCTTGGAGCGTGAGTTGCATAAACGGGGATTGCTTTGCCGCATCCTCGACGGGGATAATATCCGTAGTGGTATCAACAATAATCTCGGGTTCTCGCCGGAGGACCGGGTGGAGAATATACGCCGGATCGCCGAGGTGGGTAAACTGTTTGTCGATACGGGTGTTATAACCATAGCGGCTTTTATCAGCCCGAACAACGAGTTGAGAGAGATGGCGTCCGCTATCATCGGTAAAGCGGATTTCTTGGAGGTTTACGTAAGTACGCCGCTCGCCGAGTGCGAACGCCGTGACGTGAAAGGCCTGTATGCCAAGGCCCGGAAAGGCGAGATCAAGGAGTTTACCGGGGTTTCCGCCCCGTTCGAGGCGCCGGAGCGTCCGGACCTGTCCTTGGATACCTCCGTATTGAGCGTGGAGCAATCCGTGAGCCGGTTGTTGGAGTTGATCATACCGAAAGTAGAAATTAAACACTGAAAAAAGATATGTCTGATTACAAGTTAAGTCATTTACAGGAGCTGGAGGCCGAGTCTATCCACATCATCCGTGAGGTAGCCGCCGAGTTCGAGAATCCTGTTATGCTTTATTCCATCGGGAAGGATTCTTCCGTGATGGTCCGTTTGGCCGAGAAGGCTTTCGCTCCGGGTAAGGTTCCTTTCCCGTTGATGCACATCGATTCGAAATGGAAGTTTAAGGAGATGATAGAGTTCCGTGATTCTTACGCGAAGAAATTCGGCTGGAACTTGATCGTGGAGTCTAATATGGAGGCTTTCCACGCGGGCGTGGGCCCGTTCACGCATGGAAGCAAGGTGCATACGGACTTGATGAAGACGCAGGCCTTGCTTCATGCCTTGGATAAATATAAGTTCGATGCCGCTTTCGGCGGCGCCCGCCGTGACGAGGAGAAGAGCCGTGCGAAGGAACGTATCTTCTCGTTCCGCGATAAGTTCCATCAATGGGACCCGAAGAACCAGCGCCCGGAGTTGTGGGATATCTATAACGCCCGTGTGCATAAGGGCGAGAGCATCCGTGTATTTCCGCTATCGAACTGGACGGAGCTGGATATCTGGCAATATATCCGTCTGGAGAATATCCCGATCGTTCCCTTGTATTTCGCCAAGGAGCGTCCGTGCGTGGAGATCGACGGTAATTTGATCATGGCGGACGACGACCGCTTGCCGGAGCAATACCGGGACCAGATCCGTATGCGTATGGTCCGTTTCCGTACGTTGGGCTGCTGGCCGCTGACCGGCGCCGTGGAGAGCGAGGCGGATACGATCGAGAAAATTGTGGAGGAGATGATGACCACGACGAAGAGCGAGCGTACGACCCGTGTGATCGACTTCGATCAAGACGCTAGTATGGAGCAGAAGAAACGGGAAGGGTATTTTTAACACAGAAGAGACATGGCAGATACAAAGTTAAATATAAAGGAATTCCTAGATAAGGACGAGCAGAAGGACCTGCTGAGATTCTTGACCGCCGGCTCGGTGGATGATGGCAAATCGACCTTGATAGGCCGATTGCTGTTTGATAGTAAGAAAATATACGAGGATCAGTTGGATGCCTTGGAGCGTGACAGCAAGCGTATGGGCAACGCCGGCGAGCATATCGACTACGCTTTGTTGCTGGATGGCTTGAAGGCCGAGCGTGAGCAAGGTATCACGATCGATGTGGCTTACCGCTATTTCAGCACGAACAACCGTAAGTTCATCATCGCCGACACCCCGGGGCATGAGCAGTACACCCGGAATATGATCACGGGTGGTTCCACGGCGAATCTGGCGATCATCTTGGTGGATGCCCGCACGGGCGTGATCACGCAAACCTGCCGTCACACCTATCTGGTATCTTTGCTGGGGATCAAGCATGTGGTACTGGCCGTGAATAAGATGGACTTGGTGGACTTCGACAAGGATACGTTCGACCGGATCGTGGCGGATTATAAACGTTTCGTGGAGCCGCTGGATATCCCGGATATCACGTATATCCCCTTATCGGCCTTGGATGGCGATAACGTGGTGGAGAAGAGTGATCGCACGCCTTGGTACGAGGGTACGTCTTTATTGGATTATCTGGAGAACGTGCCTATCGACTTGGATCGTAACTACGAGGACTTCCGTTATCCGGTGCAATACGTGTTGCGCCCGAATCTGGATTTCCGTGGGTTTAGCGGCAAGGTGGCCAGCGGTATCGTGCGTAAGGGAGATACGGTGATGGCGTTGCCTTCCGGGAAGACCTCGAAGGTAAAGAGCATCGTCACCTACGAGGGTGAGTTGGAGCAGGCTTTCCCTCCTCAATGTATTACGATCACCTTGGAGGACGAGATCGATATCTCCCGTGGGGAGATGCTGGTGCACCCGGATAACTTGCCGATCCGCGACCGTAATTTCGAGGCCATGCTGGTGTGGATGGATGAGGAAGCCATGGACGTGAACAAGCAGTTCTACATCAAGCAGACCACTCATACGACACGTGCCCGTGTGGATAGTATCCGCTATAAGGTGAACGTGAACACGATGGAGCAATCTTCCGTGGATCATCTGGAGCTGAACGAGATCGGCCGTGTGGTATTTACTACCGGCAAGGAGTTGTTCTTCGATCCGTATAGGAGGAATAAGCAGACCGGCTCGTTTATCTTGATCGATCCGATTACGAATAATACGTCCGCCGTGGGTATGATCATCGACCGTGTGGACGCTAAAGATATGGTGACGGAAGACGCTTTGGCTACCTTGAACCTCCCGGAGATGGGAATCGGAGAGGAGCACTATGAGGCGGTCCGTAAGGTTTGTGAGGAGTTGGGCCGGCAGGGCGTATCTGTGAAATGTATAACGGAAAAACGATAGGATATGGGATTGTTGGAGTTTGATAAGCTACCGATCAATACGTTGGTCGGGGCGGATTGGGATACGTTCAGAAAGGTGACGGCCCGGCAGCAGATAGACAAGGGCTTTAAGGGGAAGTATCGCCTTACGACCGGTGTTTGCCGCCTGTTGAGCGCCTTGAAGCCGATCGAGGATAGCCGGTTCAAGAAATTGGCCGATAAGCCGCTGGAGATGGACCCCTTGTTTATCTTGGGGCATTGGCGGAGTGGTACGACCTTTGTACATAACATCTTCGCCTGCGATAAGCATTTCGGTTATACCACGACGTACCAGACGGTATTCCCGCACCTGATGCTCTGGGGGCAGCCTTTCTTCAAGAAGAACATGGCTTTCTTGATGCCGGATAAGCGTCCGACCGATAATATGGAGTTGAAGGTGGATCTTCCGCAAGAGGAGGAGTTCGCCTTGTCGAACATGATGCCTTATACGTATTATAATTTCTGGTTCTTCCCGAAACGCTGGATGGAGTATTGCGATCGTTACTTATTGTTTAACGATATCACGGAGGAGGAGCGGCGGATCTTCATGGATACTTTCATGCGTCTGGTTAAGGTTTCCCTCTGGAATACGAACGGTACGCAGTATTTGAGCAAGAACCCACCGCATACGGGGCGTGTGAAGACTTTGCTGGAGATGTTCCCGAACGCTAAGTTCATCTACTTGAAGCGAAATCCGTATACGGTATTCGAGAGTACCCGCAGTTTCTTTACGAATACGATCCAGCCATTGCGTTTGCAGGATATCACGAACGAGCAGATCGAGGCGAACTTCATCGAGGTATATCGCCGTCTTTTCTATAAGTACGAGGAAGAGAAGCACCTGATACCGGAAGGCAATCTGGTGGAAGTGAAGTTCGAGGATTTCGAGAAAGACGCTTTCGCCATGACGGAAAATATCTACGGGACATTAAACTTACCCGGCTTTAAGGAGTCTAAGGCGGATATAGAGAAGTATCTGGGCAAGAAGAAGGGCTACAAGAAGAACCAATACAAGTACGAGGATCGTACGGTCCGGCTTGTAGAGGAAAATTGGGGCATGGCCTTGAAGGAATGGGGCTATAGCTTATAAATAAAAGGGTTAGATAGGTATTAAATTGATAGAGGGATGGGTTTGAGTTTAAGAAAGAAAGCGTTATTTTTGGCAATCGCTTGTATGCCTTTGTCCGTGGTTCTCGCGGACGGGGATGGGGTGACATCGGAGAATGTGGTGCCCTTCGCTTATGGAGACATGGATAATTGGATTGTCCGTGAGATTCATGAGTCTGGCATTATCGGGGGAAATACGAAATGGCTTTATGAGCTGGGGCCCTCGGATACGATTGTCGGTAATACGGCGTTTCGTAATATGGGCGGTTCTCCGTGGGCTACTTCCAACGTGATGGCGAAAGTGGCGGGAGTGGTGAAAACCAATACGTCTGTTTTCCCGGAGAAACGGGGGGATGGGATGTGCGCCCGCATGGAGACCCGTTATGAGAGCGTGAAGGTTTTCGGTTTGGTGGATATCGAGGTGATCGCCGCCGGCTCCGTTTTCTTGGGTACGGTGCATGAGCCGATCAAGGGAACAAAAAACCCTCAAGCGATGTTACAATCAGGAGTGCCTTTCTCCAAGAAGCCGAAAGCGTTGCGGTTTGATTATAAGGTGAAAGCCGCTCCCGAGAAGAATCGGGTACGTAGTACGGGGTTCAGCCGTAAGAGTACGGTGGCCGGGCAGGATTCCTTGGCGGTGATCTTGTTGTTGCAGAAACGATGGGAAGACGCGGAAGGGAATGTTTATTCCAAGCGGGTCGGTACGATGGTGCAACGCTATACGGAATCTACCCCTGATTGGGTAAATGACGCTACTTACCCGATCCTTTATGGAAATATAACATCCAAGCCCGAATATAAACCGTATATGCGTATACAAGTAGAGGAACGTTATACGTTAAATAGTAAAGGAAAAAGCGTTCCTATCCAAGAGGTAGGCTGGGCGGAGCCGGGCGAGGCACCTACGCATATGGTGTTGCAGTTCACCTCCAGCCACGGAGGGGCCTATATCGGCTCTCCGGGAAATACGTTTTGGATAGACAACGTAGAATTAATATACTAATATGGTCGAAGCAAAGATAAAAGCCCTGCGTGATGAGCTGGAGCGGCATAATTATAATTATTATGTGCTTTCGGCACCGACGATATCAGACTTTGAGTTTGATAAGATGATGAAAGAGTTGCAGGAACTGGAGGCGGCGCATCCCGAGTTCGCCGATCCGGATTCCCCGACCCGGAGGGTGGGGAGCGACCTCTCGAAAGAGTTTGAGCAAGTGGTACATAAATATCCGATGCTTTCGTTGGGTAATACGTACTCCGAGGATGAGATCCGAGATTTTTATGATCGTACGGTCCGCTCCTTGAATGAGCCTTTCGAGATTGTGGCGGAGCTTAAATATGATGGTACTTCTATCTCTTTGACCTATGAGAAAGGACGCTTGACGCGTGCCGTGACCCGTGGCGACGGCATGCGTGGTGATGACGTGACGGCGAATATCAAGACCATCCGTTCGGTTCCATTAAGACTCCGGGGCTCTGATTTTCCGGAGGAGTTCGAGATCCGTGGCGAGGTATTGCTGCCTTGGGCGGAGTTCGATCGCTTGAATAAGGAACGGGAGGAGCAGGAGGAACCCTTGTTCGCCAATCCTCGCAACGCCGCTTCCGGTACGTTGAAACAGCAGAATCCGGCTATCGTGGCCTCCCGTAAGCTGGATGCTTATTTCTATTATTTATTGGGTGAGAACCTGCCGGCCGAAGGGCATTATGAGAATTTGCAGGCGGCTCGCGCATGGGGTTTTAAGATTCCGGACGTGATCCGCAAATGCCAGAGCCTACAGGATATATTCGATTATATCGCTTATTGGGATGTGGAACGTAAGAACCTGCCCGTGGCGACGGATGGAATCGTGTTGAAGGTAAACTCGCTTCGTCAGCAGAGGAACTTAGGTTTTACGTCGAAAAGCCCTCGCTGGGCGATCGCTTATAAGTTTCAGGCGGAGCGTGCCGAGACTCGCTTGAACTCGGTCTCTTTCCAAGTGGGACGGACGGGGACGGTCACTCCGGTGGCGAACCTCGAGCCCGTATTGTTGGCGGGGACGGTGGTGAAGCGGGCTTCCTTGCATAACGCCGATATTATCGAGGGGCTTGACTTGCATATCGGCGACCAAGTGTATGTGGAGAAAGGCGGGGAGATCATCCCGAAGATCGTGGGAGTGAACGTGGAGGCTCGTTCGATGCTGATGGGGGATAAGGTCCGCTTTATCCGTGTGTGTCCGGAGTGCGGGACTCCTTTGGTGCGTCCGGAGGGAGAGGCGGCGCATTACTGTCCGAACGAGTCGGGCTGTCCTCCTCAGATCAAGGGGCGTATAGAGCATTTCGTGACCCGGAAGGCGATGAATATCAATATAGGCCCGGAAACGGTGGAGGATTTGTACAACGCCGGTTATGTAAAAGACTCGGCGGACTTATATACGTTGACGGTTGCCGATTTATTGCGTCTGGAACGGTGGGCGGAGAAGAGCGCCCAGAATCTGATGTCGAGTCTGGAGGAATCCAAGCAAGTTCCTTTTGAGAGGGTCTTGTTCGGTCTGGGGATTCGTTTCGTGGGAGAGACGGTCGCTAAACGCTTGGTCTCGGCTTTCCACTCGATCGAGGCATTGGAGCAGGCGTCCTTAGAGGATTTGGTAGCCGTGGACGAGATCGGCGAGCGGATCGCCCAGAGTGTATTGAGTTATTTCTCGGACGAGAAGAACCGTACGTTGGTGAACCGATTAAAGGAACAGGGCTTGCGGATGGCGGTTTCCGAGGAGCAATTGGCGAACCGTTCCGAGAAGTTGAAAGGATTGACGATCGTGATCAGCGGGACATTTTCCAAGCATTCACGTGACGAGTATAAGGCGATGATTGAGCAACATGGCGGCAAGAATAGCGGCTCCGTCTCAGGGAAGACCGATTATATCCTTGCCGGCGAGAATATGGGACCGGCCAAGCTGGAGAAAGCGGCGAAGCTGGGTGTGAAGATTATCAACGAGGATGCGTTCTTAAATATGCTGGAATAAATGTTCACCAATTATTTTATCAAGAAGAAGATACAGGCTTTAGTGTCGGACGCTGGGGGGCGTCCGCATCGTTCCCTTTCCTTGGATGAGGCACGTTCGCTTTTGGTCTTGTATAATATAGAGGATCACGAGGACGTCATGAGGGCCTTGGAGCCTTTGCGCAAGGCGAAGAAGGATATCAAGACGTGTGTGTATGTGCCGTCCGGAGGAGCGGATATTCCTTTCGACGATTCCAATATTCCTGTACATTCAAAGAGCGATCTCAACGCGTGGGGATTCCCTTCAGATAGTGTCTTGGAAAAGGTGGGCGCTCTCAAGGCGGATATCTTGATCGATATCACCCGGCCGGGTTGTTATGCCTTGCAATACATCGCTCTCCGGCATCCATCCGCCTTCAAGGTCGGGATTAAGTATCCGGGCCAAGAATGGTACGACTTAGGCTTGACTGTAACAGATAAGGACGATATTCAGTATTTATTCGGACAGATATTATTTTATTTGCGTTCCATCCGTGCTAAATGATATAATTTCCTTATTTTTGCAGTGCTAAATAACAAAAAGGAATATTTTCCCCATGGCAGACATAAATTTAAAAGGAATGGGTGTGGCGTTGATCACGCCATTCAAGGAAGATGAGAGTGTAGATTACGAGGCGTTAGGCAAGCTGGTGGATTATCAGGTGCAGAACGGTACGGATTATTTGGTAGTGCTGGGAACTACAGCGGAAACCCCTACACTTACGGAAGAAGAAAAGAAAAACATTATAAACTTGGTAGTGACTCGTGTACGGGGCCGTATCCCTATCGTATTAGGCGTGGGAGGTAATTGTACACGGTCGGTTGTCGAGAAATTGAAGACAGATAATTTCGAGGGTATCGACGCTATCCTCTCGGTCGTACCTTATTATAATAAGCCTTCCCAAGAAGGGATTTACCAGCATTACAAGGCGATCGCCAACGCTACTCATTTACCGATCGTACTCTATAACGTACCGGGGCGTACGGGTGTGAACATGACGGCCGAGACTACGCTTCGTATCGCCCGTGAGTTCGATAACGTGATCGCCGTGAAAGAGGCTTCCGGCAATATCACCCAGATGGATGATATCATCAAGAACAAGCCGGCCCGTTTCAACGTGATCTCCGGTGACGATGGTATTACTTTCCCTTTAATGACATTAGGTGCGGTGGGAGTGATCTCCGTGATCGGTAACGCCTTCCCTCGTGAGTTTAGCCGTATGGTACGTCTGGCCTTGGCGGGTGATTATGATAGCGCACGTACGATCCATCATAGCTTCACGGAGCTGTTCAGCCTGTTGTTCGTGGATGGAAATCCTGCCGGAGCGAAGAGTATGTTAAATATGATGGGCTTTATCGAGAATAAGCTTCGTTTGCCTTTGGTTCCTACACGTATCGTCACGTATGAGAAGATCCGTGAGGTGTTGCGACAGTTGAGCATTAAGTGCTGATCCGCTTTTAACGGCAACGATTCTTATTATTTATATAGGATAACAAAAGGGGCTTCATGTGTCATAGAGGGCATGTGAAGCCTTTTTCTATTGATATGCTCCAACTCCTCATACCGATACTTCAACCTTGATTTCGGTCACTTCATTATTTTATGTCGGGCAGGCAAACACTTACCTTTTATTTTTGTAACCATTATATTAAATAAATGAAGTGATGTTTAAAGCGATTGTCCATTTTTCTATTCAGAAGAAACTATTCGTTGGGTTGACAACCTTGTTTCTGCTTCTGGGAGGAATCTATGCCATGATGACTTTACCGATAGATGCCGTACCGGATATAACGAACAATCAAGTGCAAATCGTGACGGTATCGCCAACCTTGGCCCCGCAAGAGGTAGAGCAATTGATCACCATGCCTATCGAGATAGCGATGAGTAATATCATGAACGTGGAAGAGATCCGCTCCGTTTCCCGCTTTGGCCTGTCATTGGTAACGGTCGTATTTAAGGAAAGCGTGCCTACCTTAGATGCCCGCCAACTTATAAACGAGCAGATACAAACCGTGGCGGGAGAAATCCCCACGGAACTGGGTACGCCGGAGCTGATGCCTATCACGACCGGCTTGGGCGAGATTTATCAATATGTATTGAGCGTGGAGCCCGGTTATGAGGAGAAATACGACGCCATGGAACTCCGTACCATTCAGGACTGGATCGTGAAACGGCAACTGAGCGGTATACCGGGTATCGTGGAGATCAATAGCTTTGGCGGCTATCTGAAACAGTATGAGGTGGCGGTAGATCCGGATGCCCTTTATTCCTTGAATATTACGATCGGCGAGGTGTTCGAGGCACTCAACCGGAATAACCAGAATACAGGGGGCAGTTATATCGAGAAAATCAATAAGGCTTACTACATCCGTAGCGAGGGAATGATCGGCAAGATAAAGGACATCGAGCGCATTGTGATCACGAACCGTGGAGGGATACCGATTCATATAAGCGATGTCGGTTCGGTTCGCTTTGGTTCCGCCAAGCGTTTTGGCGCCATGACAAAGGATGGCGAGGGAGAGTGCGTGGGCGGTATCGCCATGATGTTGAAGGGTGCGAACGCCAATGTCGTGACCAAGGAACTGGAGGCACGGGTCGAAAGGGTACAGAAAATGTTGCCGGAAGGTGTTCGTGTAGAACCTTATTTGAATCGTTCCGAATTGGTAGACCGAAATATATCCACCGTGATCCGTAACTTGATAGAGGGAGCGTTGATCGTCTTTATCGTATTGATCATCTTCTTGGGGAATGTGCGGGCCGGCTTGATCGTGGCTTCCGTGATCCCGTTGGCGATGCTTTTCGCTTTTATCTTGATGCGTGTTTTCGGGGTCTCCGCCAACCTGATGAGTTTGGGGGCCATCGATTTCGGTATCGTGGTCGATGGATCGATCGTTATATTGGAGGGGATATTGGCGCATATCTATTCGAGGCGGTTGATGGGGCGTACGCTCTCTGCCGAGGAGATGGACCGGGAGGTCGAGGCCGGAGCCGGTCATGTCGCCCGGAGCGCTACCTTTGCCGTATTGATCATTTTGATCGTCTTCTTCCCGCTACTTACGCTGACCGGGATAGAGGGCAAGTATTTTACCCCCATGGCGAAGACCTTGGTATTTTGTATTATCGGAGCTTTGATCCTTTCGCTCACCTACGTGCCGATGATGGCCTCCCTGTTCCTAAAGCGTACGATCTCTTCGAAGCCTACATTCGCCGATCGTTTCTTCGGGAAATTAAACGGGGTTTACAGGCGTACGCTTCATTTCTGCTTGCGTCATATCTGGGGAACGATCGCTTGTTCTTTCGCGGCTCTGGCTGTGTCCCTTTTCTTATTCACGAGGTTAGGGGCGGAGTTTATCCCTACGCTGGATGAGGGGGATTTCGCCATGCAGATGACGCTTCCCGCCGGTAGTTCCCTGACGCATAGTATCGAGCTATCGAAGCAAGCGGAAGAGACCTTGATGAAGAATTTCCCGGAGATCAAGCATGTGGTAGCCAAGATCGGAACGGCCGAGGTTCCGACCGACCCGATGGCGGTGGAAGACGCGGATATCATGATCGTGATGAAACCTTTCAAGGAATGGACCTCGGCCTCCAGCCGTGCGGAGATGGTGGAGAAGATGAAGGCCTCCTTGGAACCGATTACGGGGGCGGAGTTTAATTTCAGCCAGCCGATCCAGCTTCGCTTCAATGAATTGATGACGGGAGCCAAGGCGGATATCGCGATCAAGCTATATGGAGAGGATATGGCGGAGCTTTATAAGAAGGCGAAGGAAGCTTCTCTTTTCGTGGAGCAAGTACCGGGAGCCGCCGATGTGATCGTGGAGCAGGCGATGGGGCTGCCGCAATTGGTCGTACACTACGACCGTGCCAAGATCGCCCGTTACGGGATGAATATAGAGGAGTTGAACACGATCATCCGTACGGCTTATGCGGGAGAGGCGGCGGGTGTCGTTTTCGAGAATGAGCGACGTTTCGACTTGGTGCTTCGTCTGGATAATGATAAAGTGGCGGATCTGAATTTGGATAAGCTCTTTGTACGGACTGCCGAGGGAATCCAGATCCCGGTTAGCGAGGTCGCTACGATCGAGCTGGTCAACGGGCCTCTACAGATTAACCGGGATGCCACGAAACGCCGTATCGTGATCGGGGTGAATGTCCGTGACGCTGATATCCAGAAAGTCGTGCGTACTATCCAAGAAACCCTTGACAAGCATATCAAGCTGGAACCGGGATACTACTTTGAGTATGGCGGCCAGTTCGAGAACTTGCGGAATGCGATCGATACGCTTACGATCGTGATACCGGTCGCCTTGTCATTGATCTTATTGCTGTTGTTCTTTGCCTTTAAGAGTGTTACCTACTCGCTGGTGGTATTTTCTACCGTCCCGTTATCCTTGATAGGGGGTATTCTGGCCCTTTGGTTACGAGGGTTGCCTTTCAGTATATCGGCGGGGGTCGGCTTTATCGCCTTGTTTGGCGTAGCGGTCTTGAATGGTATATTAATGATTAATCATTTTAATAACTTACGGAAACAAACTAAATATCAAATGACAACGAATCGTATCCTCGCGAAAGGATGTCCGCATCTACTTCGCCCCGTATTCTTGACCGGCTTGGTAGCTTCTCTAGGATTCGTGCCGATGGCGATAGCGAAGTCCGCGGGCGCGGAGGTGCAACGTCCGTTAGCGACGGTCGTGATCGGAGGCTTGATTGTCTCCACGATCTTGACGTTGATTATTATCCCGGTATTTTATCGGTTGGTAAATAGCTCGGCCGCTTGGAAGCGCCAACGCTGGTTGAAGCGCCTATTGCCGTTTCTTCTTTTTTTAGGTATCTTATTCCCCACGCATGCCCAACAGACGGTGTCGTTGGAAGAAGCCGTGACGATCGCCTTGGAGAATCATCCTCGCCTGAAGACTGCCACGGCATCCATTGAACGTAGTCGTGCTTCACGGGGAGAGAGCTGGGAGGTGTCACCGACCACCTTTAATTATTCATGGGGACAGATCAACGGTGAGACACGAAACGACAATCAGATGGAGATCACGCAATCCTTAGGCTCTCTATTGACCCCATTTTATAAGAACGCCTTGGTGAACCGTCAAGTCGCCACGGGAGAATATTACCGGGACTTGGTGAAGAAGGAGATTACGGCCGAGGTAAAACGGGCATGGGCTTATTATCAATATGCCTTTCATCTATGTGCCTTGTATAAAGAGCAGATCGAGTGGGCCGGACGTTTGCGAAAGGCAAGTCAGTTGCGTTATGAGCAAGGGGATATCACGCTATTGGAGCGGAATATGTCATCTACCTTGGTCGCCGATCTGCAAACCCGTTTGTCGCAGGCGGAGGAGGAGTTGCAATTGGCTGCCCGTCGTTTCTCTTGGACTTGTTATTCGGATTCCCCATTGCTGCCTATGGATACGACATTGGTTTTATTCCCCGCTCGCGTAGCCGAGATCGCTCCGTCCGATATCCATCTGAATTACTTCCGGAGCGTGGCCGATGAGAAGAAAGCCATGCTTCGTATCGAACGAAGCCGTTTCTTCCCGGAACTATCGGTAGGATATGTGCGTCAGAAAATAGCCCCGTTGAGCGGTCTGGACTCTTGGATGGTCGGGATCTCGTTCCCGGTATTGTTCTTCCCGCAGCATAGCCGGGTAAGGCAAGCGAAGATCGATTCCTATATCGCCCGCACGGAAGCGGAGAGTAACATCCGTCAATTGAACAATAAGGTGGAGGAGTTGAGCGTCGCGCTTCGTAAGGAAGGAGAGAATATCCGCTATTATACGACCGGCGCTTTACCGGAAGCGGATGCTTTGTTGAAGAGCGCGACGGTACAGTTCAAAGAGAGCGAGACAGATATCACGCAGTTTGTCCAAAGCCTGAACGCCGCCCGGGAGATCCGGCGGGGATATATCGAGGCCGTATATGCCTATAATATATCGGCGCTTGAGTTGGAGTTGTATAGTAGATAACCAGAAAAATAGTATAAGATGAAAAAGATATGGATTCCTGCGGCTCTTATGGCATTGGCCGCATGCAGTATGACAAACAATGCGGAGAAAGGACAGGGCGATTCGCAAGACATAACTGCCCGGCCCGCTATTACTCAAGTAGCAGAAAACGTACCGTCCGAACCATCCGTGGATAGCGTAGAGGTGGATGGGATTTCCTCGGCTACGGCCCTTCCGAATCACTCCTCTTTCAACGGGATCATGGTAGTTCCCCCGCAGCGGCAGGCTACGGTTACATTGACGATGGGAGGCACGGTTCATGCTACTACGCTGCTTCCGGGCGATTATGTGAAGAAGGGCTCCGTGGTCGTCAGCTTGGAGAATCCGGATTTTATCACGTTGCAACAGACCTATTTGGATGCCCATGCCCAAACGGAATACTTAGAGGCTGAGTATAAAAGGCAACAGCGTTTGAGCGAGCAAGAAGCGGCCTCGCAAAAACGTTTCCAGCAAAGCAAGGCGGATTATCTTTCCATGAAGAGCCGTCAAGATGCCGCCGCTGCGCAACTTGCTATCCTAGGTGTCTCCGCCGGCGATCTTCTGGAAGACGGTATCCAACCTTATTTGGAGGTAAAAGCGCCATTAAGCGGTTATGTCGCCGGGCTGTCCATTAATCTCGGTAAATACGTGAACGCGGGCGAACCGATCTGTGATGTGATCGATAAAGGCGAGACTCTTCTTTGCCTGACCGCTTATGAGAAGGATTTAGCGGACTTATCCATTGGGAACCAAGTGCAGTTCCGGGTGAATGGAATGGGGAAGGAGACCTTCCATGCGGTCTTGGTCTCGATCGGACAGGAGGTGGACGAGACGAGCCGTTCCTTGGAAATGTACGCTCGGGTGAAAGAGACGAATCCCCGTTTTCGTCCCGGTATGTATGTTTCCGCACGGGTAGAGAAGAAATGACTATCTTTGTCTTCATGAAGAAAATGAATATAAAGAATAAATATGTGTTCTCGTTGGTCATCATATCGATCATGGTGGCCTTCTTGATCCATTTCCCGGAATTGGTGTCGTTGTTTGACGTTACCGGGCAGAACGCTCTTTTTCCGGATATGTCGGTATTGGATGTAGCGAATGAGGTCTTTTTCACCTTCGTGTCCCTCTTACTGTTATTTGCGATGAACACGTATGTCTTTGGTTTCAATCGGCAGAAAGCGCGTATCTCTTGGCAGAAGGTTCTGCTCTCGTTCGTAATGACTTGGTGCGTGAATAATTTATTAGGAAAGGGTTTCGTGTTCTTGCACCATCAGTTTGATATCCCGGCGATCGACGCCTTGGTGCATCATTATCTGCATCCGTTGAGGGATTTTATCATGTCGTGCGTCGTTACGGGTAGTTGCTATATGATTTACCTGATTCGTCAAAGCCAGCAAGTACAGGTCGAGAACCAGCAATTGCGGGCGGAGAATTTATTGAACCAATATGAGGCCTTGAAGAGCCAGCTTAATCCTCATATGTTATTTAATTCCTTGAATACGCTCCGTTCCTTGATCCGGGAGACTCCCGGGAAGGCACAAGAATATTTGCAGGAGTTATCCCGTGTCTTACGTTATACCTTGCAAGAGAATGAGTGCCGTAGTGTTACTTTACGGGAGGAGATGGATTTCGTGAACGCTTATATCTTCCTTTTGAAAATGCGCTATGAGGATAATCTAGTTTTCGATATAGACTTAGGGAAGGAGCACGAGTCTAAGCAACTGCCTCCTATGTCGGTGCAGCTTTTGATCGAGAACGCCGTGAAGCATAACGAGATTAGCAACCGCCATTCATTGACCATATCCGTTCGTTCGGACCATGATTCCTTGACGGTTAGCAATCCCATCCAACCGAAATTGACACATAGCGGAGGCACCGGTATTGGCTTGGTGAACCTGAGT
>ENA-UEOL01000658-UEOL01000658.1-human-gut-metagenome-genome-assembly--contig:-NODE-658-length-25051-cov-115.306799_pt1 | contig 25051 bp, 20 predicted proteins | sample MGYA00242884_ERZ507884 | MGnify/ENA primary metagenome ERZ507884 (study PRJEB26167, sample SAMN06115417) | human gut metagenome | host: Homo sapiens | place: China:Chongqing | collected 2015-03-06... | reverse complement strand
GTTTAAGTTTAGGCGCGCTTCGCGCATTGTTTTGAACATTAATTATCATTAATTGAACATTAATTATTTCATTAATTTTTATTCTTGTTCTATTCGATAAATTGCTGTTTGAAAGTCTCTTCCCCTATTGTCACTTACTCCACTCCTCGAGTACGCTAGTGGGGCGACCATTGGCGCTGAAAGCTCCCCTGTCATAGACTGGCCAGTTGTCGAAGAAAGTGGTGTATGACTTTGGACGCCAATCACCATACACCTCTGGTTCCCAGTAGAAGAGTATACCGACACCTGCTCCAATGGCCTTTGTTACGAAGTCCTTTGTAATACTTGCGGCTAAAGCTTCATTAGCCGTAGAGCGCACACCAAATTCAGCCACCATGACTGGCACATTGTACTTCTGCTTAACTTGCTTCATGCACTGCGCAGCCAAGGTATTGAGTTCGGTGGGTTGCTTCGAACTGTCGTCTACTTGTGGATAGTGTGAGAAGGCTACCATATCAAACTTTGCTCCATGCGCCTTAAATTGCTCTAACCACCAAAGATTGTCACTCTGCTTTGAAGCTGTATTAATATGAGGCATTACTTGGGCATTGGGCAAAACCTCCTTTGCTGCATTGTAACCCGCCATATAGAGTTGTGTGAACTTCTTCCACCCATCGGGCAATGCCTTCCATTTACTATCGTAAAGCGCACCGTCGGGGTAGATCATGCCACTGCGCGTCTCATTACCTATTTGTACCCAACGAGGCGTTACGCCAGCCTCCTTTACGGCAGTGAGCACCTCACGTGTGTGTTCGGTCACCTTCTGAAGGAGTTGGTCAAAGCTGAGTCCTTCCCAAGCCTTTGGTTTCTGTTGGCGACTGGGGTCAGCCCAAAGGTCGGAATAATGGAAATCTATCATCACGTTCAACTTAGCCGCTGCAGCAGCCTTGGCTTTGGCTACAACATCGGCCGTATTGTTAAACTGACAGGCTGCATTCTCAGGATTAACCCATACGCGCAAGCGTACTGCTCGTACGCCCAATTGCCTCATCAATTCGGGACAACTCATCTGCTCACCTTGAGCATTATAGAAGTGGCGACCGTCGGCCTCCATTTCAGTGTACCAACTGATGTCGGCTCCTACAACGCGTTCTATCAAGTCAGAAGGTTCAGAAGGCTCTGATGGTGGGGGAGGCGTAGGAATAGGAGTGGGGTCCTCACCGCCACAGGCGGTAAGCGTAATGGCGAAAAACGCCAATAAGGACATAAATATATTCTTCATAATAGTAAATATTTTGGAACGTTAGTAACTTATTAAAATAACTTCCGCAGTTCTTATATGCGCTATTCTACAAGTACAGTTGCAGTGCCTTTTTGTAATCCCTTACCTGTCACATCGAGTGTTACTGTTCCAGGCTGTTTAGCAGCCTGCACAATGACGGTAAGTTTGCCCGAGAAGGCATGCATCTGTGGAGTTTGGAACGACTCTAAGCAAGTGGGATCGCCATTCGCTACGGCCTTAAATGTGCCCTTACCCTTTACCTTAAACTGTAACAAGCCGTTGTAGTCAGGACAAAGATTGCCGTCTTTATCGACCACGTGCACCGTCAAGTAGTACAAGTCCTTGCCGTCGGCCTTGAGGCCTTCACCATCACGCCCCCACACTTCGATGTGGTGTGGACGACCTGCCGTGCAGATAGTCTGCTGCATAGCTTCGTTGCCATTGGCATCGTAGGCGACGACTTGTATCTTACCCGGTTCGTAGCGCACGCTGTCCCACATCAAGCGGTAACGCTCTTGTACAGAGGCGGCCTCCGCCTTCGTCTTCTTATAACGTCGGCCTTGGCTCTTGCCATTGACAAAGAGTTCGGCTGAAGGATAGGTGGTATAGGCAAAGACGGGCGTTACCTTTCCTTCACGCCCCGGCCATGTCCAGTGGGGCAAGATATGGAGCATATCATTTCCCTTGGGCAACCATTGTGATTGGTAAAGGAAGTAGCGGTCTTTAGGAATAGAGGCGAGGTCGATGATACCAAACATGGACGAATGGTTGGGCCAAGCATCTGTGTCGTAAGGCGAAGGCTCGCCTAAGTAGTCAAAACCTGTCCATACGAACTGGCCTATCGTCCAAGGATAGTCGTCGGCTAAGGCAAAGTCTACATCGGGTATGTTCGACCACGAGCAGTAGTCGAGGTCGTAGCTCGAACTTTGGTGATCGGGGGTGATTGCATCGGCCTTAGGCTCGACGGGGAAGTGGTATACGCCACGCGACGAAACGGTTGACGACGTTTCCGAACCTAACACAATGTTCTGTGGCAAACGGTTGTAAGCCTCTACATAGCGATGCGCACGATAGTTAAAGCCCGGCACGTCGAAGATAGCGGCAAAGCCATTGTCAAGCACACACGATACTTGGTCCATGCCACACGTAACAGGTCGTGTGGGGTCTTCACGATGACAAATGTCGCGCAAGAAGGTGGCCACCTTATAGCCTTCGGCCGAACACTGCGTGGGCACTTCATTGCCTACACTCCACATCACGACAGAAGGGTTGTTGCGATAGTGGCGTACCATATTGACCATATCGCGTTCGGCCCACTCGTTGAAGTAACGGTGGTAACCATTATCACACTTGGCGATGTCCCATTCGTCAAAAGGCTCAAGCATCATCATAAAGCCCATTTCATCACATAAGCGCACCAACTCGGGGGCTGGCATGTTGTGTGACGTGCGAATGGCATCACAGCCCATCTCTTTGAGCAACTTGAGTTGGTGGCGAATAGCGCTCTCATTGACGGCAGCCCCCAAGGGGCCAAGGTCGTGGTGAAGACAGACGCCCTTAAACTTACGATGCTCACCATTAAGGTAGAAGCCCTTGTCGGCCACGAACTCTATCGAACGCACGCCAAAGGGCGTGGTGTATGTGTCTTGTAGGCGACCTGCGGCATATACGCGGGTGATGGCTTTATATAAATAAGGCTCCTCTGGCGACCATAGGTGTGGCTTATCAATCGTAAAGTGTTGTTCGAAGGGAGCGCCATGACTGATGTAACCTTGGTTTTTCTTTACCGCCACCTCACGGCCTTCGGTGTTGATGATGCTCGTTTCGATCGTAAGGAGGCACGTATCTGCATTCTCCACCTGCGTGCGCAAGGTTACAGAGGCATAGTCCTTAGCTACATGAGGTGTCGTGAGTTGTGTACCCCATGTGGGTACGTGGATAGGTTCGGTTTCGACTACGTGTACGTTACGATACAATCCCGCTCCCGAATACCAACGGCTGGACTGTGGCTTATTCTCTAATCTTACGGCCAAGAGGTTGTCACTACCGTCTTTGTTTACCAGATCGGTCACGTCGCAATAAAACGAGTTGTAGCCATAGGGCCAAAAGATTGCCTTCTGACCGTTAACGTACACTTGTGCCTCGCTCATTGCGCCATCAAATACCAAAGTGGTGCGTTTACCAGGGGTAGCACTGAATGTGCGGCGATACCATCCCACTCCGACGTAAGGCAGTCCCCCCGTACGCCCCGTTTTAACAGTAGCTTCGGTCTCAAAGTTCTGCGTTACGGCCACGCGTTGTAGGTCGTTGTCGCGTGAGAAAGGTCCCGTAATAGCCCAATCGTGTGGTATGGTTACGCTCTGCCATTTAGAGGCATTATAGTTGATAGCCTCAGCGCCTTGTGCTTCGCCACGGTGGAAGCGCCACCCTGTGTCGAGCACCGTCTCGCTACGTTGTGCAGCCAACGGACTGAATAGTCCTGTGCCAAGCAAGGCCATGAGTAGGTGTGTGATGCGTTTCATTTTTGCGTTGTAGTTAAAATGTTTTCGTTTGTATTGTCTTTTCCTACACGCAAAAGTATTAATAATATCGAAATTTGCAATATTGATTGAGCAAAAATCGCATAATAGGTTTAAAAAGGAGGGGGCTAAAAACAATACTCCGTTAAATTTTAAAGGCTCTGTAATAAACGGTGTGGGTAAACTGCAATTTGTCAAACAGAAGTGCAGTTTATTTTAGAAACTTGAATAACCTCATTGAGGGAGCGTATAAAAATCTATCGTATATAAGCTTATACCGAAGAATGATTCTTTGTTTGAAATTAGACTAAGCAAGTTCTTGTACTTTTATCAGGGAAGGATGGATTCATTTATTTCCATTGGCTTTAATTCGTCAAAAGTACGATTCACTGTGTCTAAAAATACGATTCTTTTGACTTTAAACATTTTGCAATTTTCAATAAAAGATTTTCTTCTCCATAGACATGGTATAGCTTTCCGAGTATTTGAGTCTTCAAACCCTTTATGGCATTTAACCAAAACATGATCAGCCATAGGAGTTACGGTAAACAGACCTTTCCACTCAGAGTATCTTGCTGACATTTGTTCTATCAGAGCATTAAGCGATAGTGCGATGACACTTTCACCTGCACCTGCTTGTTCCATATTATTTACGACCTGTTCGGTAGACGCAGATTTCTGTTCGTCTTGCTTTATGGCTAAATTGAAAACGATAGAAGCAAATTCCGTAAGATCTTCTTTGTCAGCAATAGTAATGCCTGTATTGTCACGATTTTGTTCTGAGATTTCAACTATCATGCACCCACCAAAAGAAGCTTCCAATGTAAAATATCTTGTTTGGCGATTCCTTTTGTCAACAACAATTATTCCAGCTTTTGCACTTGATAGAGTAAACGGCTTTGGGAACCGAATTATTATCATGTGTTTATCTTGATAGCTTTTGAAATCGGTGCCAGAAATCGTTATCTTTTTCCATTTTATGATATTCTTGTTATCATCAGCAAAAGCTATGAAGGTTGATTTTTTTTCTAACTCTGTGAATGGCATATTCCCTGTTCTAAATGCATTTAGAACTTTTGGAACAATGTCAAATGCTAAAGCATAGTTAGCCCTTTGTCCCTCTAATGGGTCTTTTTTCTTAAAAGGATTCCACATAGTCGTTAACGTTTAGTTGCTTTGGGTAGGAATAGATATTTGCGAAAAATGTGTACTATCATCCCATTGAGGAATCTCAGTTATGTTAATATCAGGTAAGAGAAAATCCTCTTTGTTGGGATGTTCAGCCAATATTGCCTCGTCACTTATAGTAAGTCTTGAACGTATCTTTTTGAAGAATTTCACTTCGGCATATTCTATACGGTTGTCTGCTTCAATTGCTTTGATGGCAAGTGAAACTATTAGTAACTGCTCTGTTTCATTCAAATCCACAGAATTTAGTTCTTTAAGATAAGTTTGTAAAAACACACCACCTTGCTCATTGATTTCTGTAATCCATGAGTTGAGGCACTCTTCAGAATCCAGATTGTGGAAAATACCGTCTTTTGCACACAAATCTCTAACCATATCGACTTCCTCTGTAGCAATATCTCCATCACAAGCGATGCAACAGAAAACGGTTTTTAAGTATAATTCGTCTTTTGTCATAACAGTAATAATTTAAACGTTAAAACCTATACGAGGTCTATCATCGGACTTTTTCATTTCTTCGCCATTCATCATAGCTCGAATGCGCTCGTATTTGCGTAATTCATTGTTGCTAAGTGAAGGCGTCGTGTTTGTAATTGCAGCTTTCAATAGCTCCATTGTTATTTTGCTATGTTGGCGAAGTGCATTTCGTGACGCATCATTGACTATCAGTTGTATATCAGCTGAGACATAACCTTGGGTCATGTTGGCTAATTGATAATAGTCTAATCCAAAATCGTAAGGGCGCTCTTTCAGATACAACTTGAACAATGCCATTCGTGCATCAGTGTCAGGCACACCAATGTAATATTTTCTGTCCAATCGTCCTGCACGCAGGATTGCAGGGTCTATCATGTTGGGATAGTTGGTCGCCCCAATAATGAATATGCCTTTTTCTCCAGTCCTATCCATTTGAGCCAACATCTCATTCACTGCACTTCTTGACATTTCATGCACATTCCCATCATCTCGATTAGGGACAAGTTCATTCATCTCGTCAATGAAAATCACGGTTGGTGCGTTCTCCTCTGCCTCTTTAAACATCTTGGCAATATTCTCTTGCGTAGCATTAACATAACGGCTCTTTAGAGTAGCTGGCGTGATGCACATAAAGTTGAATCCGACCTCTTCTGCAAAGTGTTTTGCAAAAAATGTCTTTCCACAACCAGGAGGTCCATACAGCAACATTCCGTTTGGAATAGTTACGCCATAGCGATGATATTCTTCGGGATTGTGGAGAGGTTCGATTACTTCTTCACGCATTTGTTGCTTCAGCTCTTCCATTCCGGCAACTGCTGAAAAGCCTTCACCTATCTTTTTGATAGCGGAAGAAGTTAGCGTATTGTCGGATTGCTGTTGTGATAAAATCTTACGTTTCGTAGATTGGCGTTCTATCTTTACTTCTCCATCAATAGCCCTTATAAACTCATCAGCACTTTGAAATCTGTCCTCAGCATCATAGCTTAAAGATTTTGCTATCACATTCAGCAGTTGGTCGTCAAGTTCATACTTGTCCTCTTTTGTTAGTTCAAGTTCTTTGTCACGTTCTGCCAAGATGGAATCAATAACATCTTGCCCATGCTTCCTTGAAACATCTAAAAACCAAGGCAACTCTCCATAAAGGAGATGGTACATCATCGCTCCAACAGAATAGAGGTCTGTCTGAACAGAACATACTCCAGAAAAACGTTCTGGCGCAAGATAGAATGGATTTAATTCATCCAAGTTTGGCTTAGCTGGTGACTGGTTCAAAAATCTTGCATACCCAAAATCAATAAGTTTCAAATCCTGTAATTCTCCAACGAGATTAAGAAAAACGTTTTGTATCGTCACCTCGTTATGGATAACAGGAATTGGCTGTGAATGCAAAAATGACAATGCTGACAATACCGCCTTTGCTATTGTTTTTATCTCATATACACTGATCTCATCATCACGGATAATTCTCTGCGACAAAGTTTCTCCACTTACAAATTCGGTGACGAACCAAGCATATTGACTTCCGTTCATCATCATATTGCCAGAGTCTACAAACTGACAAAGATTATGATGGTGCAACTGTTTGGCAATCTCAACCTCTATCACTCGTCCATTATCATCAATCTGATTCCGATTGAGCTTTGAATAGTTGATGAGTTTCAAGAAGCGAGTCTTGCCACTTGTATCTTTTACACGATAAGTTTCCGCATAAGCCCCTTGCTTATGCGGAAACGCTACTGTATATGAATCTATTTTATCATTCTTCTTGAAATGCATAGCCTATTATTTGCTAATCAAACCTTACATCAGGATTAAGCTCTTGTGGCGTTTTCCAATCTATGTCAAACTTCTCCTTCAATATTCTTTTCTTAAAAGCCCAATATTGGTGACAAAAGCCCATACCCTTTCTTTTAAAAAAGAAATGAAAGAATGCACGTCTTTCAACATATTCCATGGCTTCCTTAAATTCTTGTGTTTTTTCTATTGGATCATGTTTAATTCTCATAAAACTTAATTTTCTGGTTATTGTTTTTATTGGCGTTTCCACCAAACATAAATCCGATGCAACTACATATTGTTGTTATATACCACCAAACATTGTAGGCAGTACTGTAATCATTCGCCTTGTATAAAGCAACGCCAAACCAACTACGCAATAAGCTTGGGATAAAGAACAATCCGTGCCATGCGCCAGAATACCATGTATAATACTTGTAGGTATTAATGTCGCACAGCAGCCACCCACTAAACAATAGACGATAATTCTTATCATTGGTCAATCTTTATTTAAGTAGTCCTCCTGCGTTAGCTGCTTCTTCATTCGGCATAAGGTCAATAAGACCACATGCTATCGGGTGAAGTTTGTCAACAGACGGCTGATTGTTAATCTCTTCCAAACCTCTGTTGATAAGTTGACGAGCTCGTGATGCGTCTTTCCAACGAATTGTTCCAAAACGATTATGGCAATCACGGATAAGTCCCATGCACTGATATACCAAAGTTAAATGAACAAACAAACTGCTGATTTGATCAAGGATTTCACGACCAAGTTTAGCATCCTTCACTCGAATGACATTATCTACTTGACTACGGATTTGATTGACCAATTGAGCTGACTTGTCATTACCTAAGTCGTTTTGTGCTTTCTCCAGTCTGTCAAATTCTTCTCGAAGTTCTCTTTCTACACGTTGCCACTCGGTGCTATCGTCAAGCTCCTCAATTTTTCGTAGAAGTTCCTTTAAATTAGATTGAGTACGCATAGGGTCGTTACCACTTGAAGCTAATTCTTTTACGGCATCAAGTTCTTTAGTCAATTCTTCGACAGAGACACCAGAAGAAAGCAAAGCCTCAATACTTCTTTGAGCAGAACCCAATTCTATGTTTACCCACGAAATAGCATCCTCAGAGGACTCACGTTTGCTTAAGTCTAGTTCTTTTTTTACCGTGAAGTCTACAGATGGGAAATACACCTCCATTGTCATCATTTCTGAGGAATCAACATGCAGAGTGATTTCCACATTGGAATTCTCTGGTATGAGCTGTTCAACGTCATCACCAGTAACAACTACATTAGATATTTGCGTATTTAATGCAGCTGTTTTTCCTTCGGCTTCTAAGCCTGATACTTGATAAACAGGAATAGACAACACGTCAGTAGAAACTCCAGGGCGTAATGCCTGTGTCGTTTTTCTATCAGGCACAACACCTACGGCTGGCAGAGGCTTGTTCTTTTCCAACCCTTTGGCTGGTAAGAATACACCACGCTTTTTGATGTCATTATAAACTGCTATACCTATATTATAAGGAAGAGGTGCAGCACCTACTTTGACACCTTGGATAATGGTAAATTCAGAAGGGAAGATCTCAACAGCATTGCCTTGCTGATTGTAAGCCTTAACTTTAAATGTGTTTGGCTTACCTTCAAGCAAGAATGCCTCAATAACATTGCCATTTGTATCTACAGAAGTTCGGTCACTTCTCCATGCGCCATCTGCACGTTGCAATTCGATAGATAACTCGTTAGGACTATTGTCCCCTGTCTTTTCCTTGTCAATGCTGATGCTTACCCATTCTGATGATTCGACCGATGTAGATTCATAGCCAACTTGCAGGAACACAATATCCGCCTTTGCTTCCTTTTTAATTTCAGCCTCATTAACATTTGCGTCTATTGTAGAAGCATAAAGAGCTGCGCCACGTGCAACAGCGGTCATAGGATTGATACTGTTGTCTACATTTGGCGTAACCTCTTCTTTCAACATGTCACGAATTATTGGCGAATAGGTTGGTCCACCAACAAGTATGAGTGAAGACAAGTCTTTTCCAGTAAGTCCATTTCTTTCCAATAGATTCTTACAAATGTTGACTGCTTTTTGGTACTGTTCGCCAATAGCGTCAATAAGTTGTTCTTTTGTAATTGAAATTTCAAGGTCAATGTCCTCGCCATTGTCATCTTGCCCCAAATTTAAGTTGCGGTCATAAGTGGAATAATCTGCGCTGTCAGCAAATGACAATGCTATTCTCAGCTCCTCTGCTGGACCTTTAAGAGCATCCATTAAGGCTTTCTTCTTCCATTCCGTAGTCTCGTATGAAGATAGGGCATAATCTTCTTTCAAACTTGGCATAAGAATTTTATTGACAACAGCTTCATCAAGGTTCTTACCACCAAGATAGTTGTCACCTTCGGTATCGAACACCGTTAAAATGCCATCTTCGACCTTAACCAAAGCCGCATCAAAAGTTCCACCACCAAAGTCAAATACCAACCATTTTCCATCTTTCTTCTCACTTGACAAACCATATGCCATACAAGCAGCTATAGGCTCCTGCAACAATTCACACTGCTTGAAGCCTGCAATACGTGCAGCCTTCATTGTGGCATCTTTTTGTATTGCAGTAAACATGGCTGGCACTGTAATAACTACCGAATTGACCGTTTCATCATTGATAAGGCTTTTCAGTTCTTTCAAGACCTCTGCCGAAAGTTCTTCTGGGGAATAGCTTTCCTTGGGCATATTCTCATTAGAATATTTCTTGTCAGAACCCATTTCACGCTTAAACTCCAAATAACCACATTCTTTTGGAGGCTCATTCTTGCTCAAAGCCGTGATAGCATCTGAATATACAGAATCTTTTGCTTTCATGCCAATACGCAAGGCACGTTCCCCCTTCTTGTTCTTTGAGAAATAGACACAAGAAGGCAATGTGTCCATAAGGTTTTTAGTCTGTTTGATAACAGACTCACCATTCTCCATTCTGGCTATAGCCGAGTTTGTTGTACCAAGGTCAATGCCATAGTCTATTTTGATTCTTGCCATAACTATTGTATTTAAATATTTTGACTTACTACGATTTCTGCAGGTTGTATCATCTTGCCATTATAATTGACCTGCATCTTAATCATTCCTGCGATTATACGCTTGCCTTCTGGTAAACTTTCGTCTGGAACGAATCTTGTTTGAAATTGCATACCATCGTTATATTCCTGTCCGAGCAAACTAATGATTTCATAGCCATTAGCACGCACATTATTTATCATGCGGTCCTTAGCTTGAACAAGTTGTTTGTAACCTCTAACGGATTTATCCATTTTTGAAAGGTTCGTTTCTATTCTTGCTATTTCATCTGCAAGCTTTACCACAAGCGAATGGTCTGGCTCTCCTGTTGTTTTGTTTGCTGACGGAACAGAAGCATCAAGTTGCTTTTGAACAATAGCAAGGAGTTGATTGTCTAATTTTACCGACTCTTCTTGCATTTTTGTTTGAGCTGCTTGTAATGCCTCTTGTGCTCTACGAACATCATCTATAGATGTTGTACCTAACTTAATCTTTTTAAGAAATGCGAAGATAGTGGCAATTATAGCCAAAAGTAGTATGGCCAAGCCACAAGATCCCCACAATGTGCGCGAAGAAAGTACACTCTCAATAGATAAAGCTAATTCGTTCGTTTTGCCTATGCTTTCAGAGAGTTCCTTTTTGTTTGTACGCAGAGCGGCGGCAAGAGCGTTGCTGACGCCTTGCAAGCTGTCTACAACAGACTGCAACTCCTTATCTTGAGATGACAAATCCGAGATTTTCTTCTCGGCATCCGAAGTCTTTGACGACAACGTGCCGACTTCGCTCTCCAAATGCTTCTGTCTGTTCATCAATGAGTTTACCTCTGTTTTAAGACCTTCTATTTCCTTAGAATTGTTTTCTGCACTAACTGTGCTGACAACAAAGCCCAATAGGATAGATACTGTAATAAAAAAATGTTTCATGATTATATTTGTATCAGTCTGATATTTTGCTCCATAGTCCAAAACCTATGATCCCTCCAAAGATAGCTCCTCCGCCACTTTCTGTGATAGTCCCCAATATAGCAGCACCTATAGTCACAAAGAGAATACCGAGGAAGCATCCGATGTTTGGCTTTGGTCCTTCTGGAACTGGGCCTGGTGGCGTTGGATTTGGTGGCACAGGTGTTGGTATTGGTCCAGTTGGTATATCCAAATTGCCGCATAACTCTTTTAGTATAGATCTATTCTTGCCGTATCTTCCACTCTTATAATCGGCTTCCATATCAAAGCCATCCATTATTCTCGTGGCTTTCCATGCTTCTTCCAAAACAGATTTCACATGAGTAACTCCAAGAATAGCTGCTAATGCAGCATTCGGGTCGTCTTTGTCTGCACTAAATATAGATTGCGCTTCATTAACCTCAGCGATAACATTACTTAGAGCGTTCCCCACTATTTGGGTTGAGATTTTAAGATAATAAGCATTTGACACTCCGAGTTTACGCTTTATAGATTGGATATGGGGCTTCGCGTTATTCAACAACGTAACTGCATGACAAATTTTGTCTGGCAACAAACAATATTTACGCAATTCCTCATGAATAGCTTTATCTTCCATAAAAACTTCAGATGGAGGTAAATTGTCAATAATCCTTTGAAGAATATCAACATTCTCATTACATCTATCTTTAGCCATTTGCCCAACAACAATACTTTTGGCATATTTCTGTAAACTCATGGCTTTGTGTGCTGCGTCAGGCTCTTCTGAATTATTGAAATAGTCAATACCGCATTGTAGGATTTCAAGTCCCAACTTGTCTGCAATCATTTGGTATTGCAAATCTTTCGTCGAGAGAAAACCTTTTAATTGCAAGATGGCGTTCCTTGTATTTCTCCTTAATGTCTCTCCAGCATTTAGCCTTGCGTTTGAACCTTTTCCTTTGGTTTTTTGAGCAATGTTGATTGCCTCTTGTATGCTATCAACAAGAGGCTTAACAGCTTTTTCTCCTATATGTTCTTTCCATGAGCTATTGGTAATGAAAGACAAAAGTTTGCTTGCGCCTATTTCATCACAAAGTATATCAAGAAATGAAAAAGCCAAGTTTGATACATCAAAATTTCCACCTGTTCCAATTATTGTAGATACAAATTGGTTAAGGTATTGTGTATTTCCATACAGAACTTCGGCACACATTATGGCAAAGTCGTATTTATTGCGCATCAACGAACAAACGATTAGATTCTGTAAGGATGACACACATTCCTTTTTCTGCCAAATTTCTTCTGCCTTGTCTATTTCACCAGAAAGAAGATGCTTAAAAGCCACTTCATCTAATGGAGTCGCTTTTACAAACCAAAACTGAGCATATAAAATTTGGTCTTTGGGCAAAGTTAACTTTGCTTCAGCTTCTACTACTGAAGTTTCTGTACGATTAATAGATGTAAGGTATTGGGGAAGGTCTAAAGGAAAGGACACAGGCTTGCCCACCTTCAAAAACGCTTTCATGCGATTGTGGTTAGCCAATCTTTCCTTTGTAGGAGAGTTTGAATAGACTCCTAATAGACGATATGGATTATTCTGTAGTATATTCATTCTAATTCCGTAAACAATAAAGCCAACCGACTCCCTTGTTGACGGAATACACTCACTAATACATACAAAAAAACGTGGAGCCAGTTCTGTCACTCGTTCCACAGTGTAAAGGCCTTCGCATTGCCCTGCCAGTCGAAACGAGCAACGCCGAAAGCCCCACGCCAGTGTAAGTATATAGAAAGCACTCTTGACAACGAACAATAGAATCGTCCGAAGCCAATGAGGGCTGTATATAATACACCCCATGAGGCGTTCCCGTTGCTTTGTTCTTGACCAGCAGTTGAGAGTTTGCGAAGTTCTTACACTGTCAAAACCAAAGCGTACAGTTACGCCTTATTATGTATATATGTCTGCCCAACCTCTGCCCATCGAGGCTTCCGGTATAGGTATAGACGATGCAAATATAACTTTTTTACACCAGAATCTGTTTTTTTTGGTTGACAAAACATGATTTTAAAGTCTGATTTAACATTATTAAATATAAATATATCAAAGAAATCCACTTTTGTGCTGTCTTTCTGCTAAAAAGTTTGTATTATCAATGATTATTCATATCTTCGCGGCGTCAGTCCTCGCCAAGCCTCTTAACAATGCTCAAATCGTGCGAGGCGTTTTTTGTTAATACACTTTTGAATATGGCGAATCTTATTCCCTTTACAAAACGGTTTGAATCTTCGGAAAATCTCGTTAATTTGCTTAAATCGCGAGGTTTACAGATTTGTGACAGAATCAAAGCCATACAGTACCTTGACTATATTGGTTATTACAGATTGTCTGCTTTATTGCTGTTACTCGAAAAGCCTGTGGTCATCATTCAAGAGTATAAAACAAGCAAAATGCCATTCAGCCAGCAATTCCCATTAGTCCCGCAGGAGAATGGATAACGCTTCCAACAGATTCCATGCGTGCTTACTTTGATCTCTGTATCATCAAGTACTTTCTTAACGTTACAGATAATCAACTAATAATAAATACGTATTTTTGTATTTATTTTTTTGAAAGGATCTATGATAAAACTGAAAGAGAATGAGGGGATTCCAAGAAACATCCTATTAATGATGTCAATCGTTAGCGGTCTGACGGTAGCCAACTTGTATTATAACCAACCCCTATTGGAGGAGATGCGTGCCTCACTTCGCATCAATGAGGTGGAGGCCAATTTCATTACAGTGATTACACAGATAGGGTATGCTTTAGGGTTGCTGCTGATAGTGCCAATGGCAGACAAGTGCTCTCGCCGCAAGATTGTGACCACCTGCATGACGATTGCCATGCTTATGGCTTTGGTCATAGCTCTGGCCTCTAACGTTTGGTTGGTATGGGGCGCATCAATTATCATAGGTGCTTGCTCAGTGGTGCCTCAGATCTTTGTGCCGATGGCAGGTCAGTTCTCCCGTCCCGAACATAAATCCCGCAACATGGGCTTTGTCCTATCAGGCTTGCTCACGGGCATATTAGCAGCACGCGTAATCGGAGGATACTTAGGTGGCTGGTTAGGTTGGCGTTTGATGTTTGGCTTAGTGGCATTCATTATGTTGCTATCCTTGTTGGTCAGTTTGCGCATGATGCCTGTAATGCAGTCTTCCTTTAAGGGCAGCTATCATTCTCTTATCGCCACGATAGGCAAGATTTATGTCGCCCACCCTCGCATGAGAAGTTACTCTCTTCGAGCAGCGTTCGGCTTCGGCAGTATGATGTCTATATGGTCATGTATGGCATTCCACTTAGCAGATGCGCCTTTTCATGCCGGTAGCGATAAGGTAGGAATGTTGGGGCTTTGTGGCGTAGCGGGAGCCATGGCGGCCAGTGGCGTAGGAAAATACATTCCACGGTATGGCATTGACAAGATTTCATCTCTGGGTCATCTATTGCAAATCATAGCATGGCTTGTAGCCTATTTCCTAAGCGATACTTATATCGGGTTAATCCTTGCCATCATATTAGTAGACATTGGGGCTCAATGTTTGCAACTAAGCAATCAGAGCGGTTGTCTGAAAGAAGTACCCGATGCTACCAATCGCGCCAATACTATATTCATGACTACACTATTTATAGGAGGTAGTATTGGCACCTTCTGTGCTGGCGTTGCTTGGGAGCGCATGGGGTGGCTTGGCGTCTGCGCTACAGGTTTAGCCTTCGCCCTCTGCTCAGTCATTACGACATGGGTGATAAGCAAATCCGCTCAACGATAAATTACAGGCTCTATAACGAATTGTGTGGGTAAACTGCCTAATTGGGGGGCGGGTTTTCAACCCGCCCCCCAATTAGGCAGTTTACCCACACAATACATTATAGGGAGACGTAAACAGCTACTTCTGCAATTCGTCAATATTGACGATTTTGTTGACAATAGCATAAATGGTGAGTCCTGCAACAGAGTGAATGTTGAGTTTGCGTGCGATGTTTTTGCGATGCGTGAGTACGGTGTTGAGCGAGATGCAGAGCTGGTCGGCTATCTGTTTGTTGGCCAAGCCACATACTACACAGTGTACAATCTCGCGTTCACGTTCTGAGAGGGTATCTTCGGGGCGCTTGTCGTCTGCCTCAGCAACAGGGGCTTCTTGCACACCGACTTTCTTCTCAAGTATTTCAACCGCTGGGACAAAGATGTCGTCCTCTACCTGACAGTGAATGCGAAGGTCGGTCTCACAGGTAAAGATGTCGTACAATACGTTGTTCAACAATTCGGCCTGCTCGGTAGGAGCATAATACTTTATAATAATGTTTTTAAGTTCTTGCAATTTAACGTCAATGTTATTATGACCTCGTGCGAACTGCGAGATGCTATATTCCCCCGTACGATGGCCTTGCAAGAGTTGGTCTACGTAGCCAAACACTTTGCGATTTTCATGTTGCATGTGTTTGCGTACCTCGCTCATATAGTCGTCATAGAACTTTAAGATGAGATACGACACCTCGCCCGGCTGCGAACAGTCGAGTGCTTCAAGTAGTTTACGTCGTATGGCTGGCAACTGAAAGTCAAGAAAGTAAGTGTGCGCTTGCTTTAGATAATCTGTCAAACATTTTACCGACACTTGGTCAATGCTATCGGCCGCCCCTCGTGCTCCTCGACGAATAAAATTGGCCACTGATAGGAAGGTGGCCGTATCAACGCCGTGTGCTTCACACACCTGTCGCACAGTCTGATCGCCCACGCCAAGGGGTATGCCAAAACGCGATATCATTTGCAGCAATGAGGGTTCGTCGCAAATCACATCGCACATGTGATCGGTTTCCTTATAATTATAGGTGCTATTATATACCATCGCGCGTTTCTTCTTTGACGTTTTCTTCTTTGACGAGTTAACAAGTTAACAGACAAATTACCTTAAAAATTGATTGAAATTCTTACTCATTAACTTGTCTACTTGTTAGCTCTGTTACTTTTCACGCCTGCAAATTTAAACATTCCGTCAAAATGCTTATGTACCCACTTTTGGGTATTTTATGTTTTAAAGGGGTAGAATAAACGAAAAACACTTCACCCTATACTCACTTTTTTTGCTAAAAGCGGGTGATTGCACCCCCTTTTTACACTCCGTAACTTTGCACTCGAAAAATTTAATAATTAATGCAATGAAACATTTAGCATTAAAGTTGGCTTTAGGTGCTACCTTACTCCTTATAATAGGAGTAGCCTCAACCACTGCCAACACAGAACTTTCGGCAGGACCACACATTGACGGCATGACATGCGCCACACCTCCCGAACGCCCTGCGAAGAAGGAGAAAGTCTCTAAGCCTGAGAAGAAGCAAAAGAAAGCTAAGAAGGCGAAGAAAACGAAAAAGACGAAGGAAACAGATAAAAAATAAACAGAGTTGGCAAGCGGCAAAAAGGATGTGGGGACAGTGCACAGACCGAAAGGCTCGAAGTGAGACATCGCGTTTTTTTGAAACCATCTCGTCGCACAACAACTTTAAGGAGATTAGTAAAAAGAATAATGACTCACACAGCAGGTTCGGCTGCCAAGCTTCTCACACCTTGCATCATTCATTCTTTATTCACACCTCTATTTGCACGGCTTGCCACTCTGCTTTTTCTTTAGAATTGATTTGAAACTATACAATATATAAAGAATAAAGAATGAACGCAAAAATTGCAACGCTCACCCTTAGCGCACTCGTTGCAGCTAACCTCTCTGCCACGGAAGTGGAAACAGAGGTAAAGGCTGACAGTGTCAACACAGTGAGCACGACTCAAACTAAAAGCAACACGAAGAAGCTACGCCAAGTCAGTGCTGATGAGGACTATCAAAAGTTTCGCTTCGGCGGTTATGGCGAAATGGTAGCAGCCTTTAAGGACTACGGCATCAACCGCTTCTATGGCGGCAACGACGGCAACAAACGCGACCACCGCAACACGATTTCTATTCCTCGCTTTGTACTCGCCCTTGATTATAAGTTCACACCGAAGTGGATTCTCGGTGCTGAGATCGAATTTGAATCGGGCGGTGTAGGCACGGCCTACGAGATTGAGAACTCTGAAAATGGTGAATACGAAACGGAGGTTGAAAAGGGCGGTGAAGTAGCACTTGAGCAGTTCCACATTACGCGCCTCATTCACCCCGCCTTCAATGTGCGTGCCGGTCACCTCATCTTGCCTATCGGCTTGACAAACTCTCACCACGAACCGATTAACTTCTTCGGCACTACACGTCCTGAGGGCGAAACGACCATTATCCCTTCAACGTGGCACGAAACGGGTCTTGAGATCTTCGGTACGTTTGGCCAAGACTATGCTAACTTTGATTACCAAGCCTTGATTACTACGGGACTGAACGCTTGCGGTTTTGATCGCAACAACTGGGTACAAGGTGGCAAGCAAGGTATCTTCGAAGAGGATAACTTCACTTCACCGGCTTATACCTTCCGCCTCAATTATAATGGTGTACCAGGCTTGCGCGTAGGGGCTTCGTTCTACTATTGCGCCAACACGACTGCCAACTCTGATAAGTTGACCGAGTATAACTTCCGCGCTCCATTGCGCATTTATACGGTCGATGCTCAATATAAGAACGCTATCGTTACGGCTCGCGCCAACTTCATGTGGGGCAACTTAACTAATGCCGACAAGGTAAGTGCCGTTAATACAAAACTTTCTAACCAATCTCCCTACACGCGTGTAGTACCTGTGGCTCACAAGGTCGTTAGCTATGGTGCTGAAGTGGGCCTCAACTTAGCTGGCATCTTTGCTGGTACGCGTTGTTCCGTGCTCTACCCCTTCGCTCGCTTCGACTATTACAATCCACAGAAGAAGTGTGCGGGCCTTTATACCGAAGACCGCCGCACCGAAACGCGCAAGTGGACCGCTGGTCTTAACTGGTACGCACTGCCTAACCTCGTCATCAAGGCCGACTACTCTACTCGCCAATTTGCCACAAGCAAGCTGTTTGGCAAGGGTAAATACAATAGCGAAAACGAGTTCTCTATCGGCGTAGCTTACGTAGGATGGTTTACGAAACGCTAACGCTTTTCGAATGTGCAAATGGGTAAATGTGCAAATGAGTAAATGTGCAAATGAGCAAATGAGTATATGGTTCTCATTAAACTCATTAAACCCATTAAACTCATTAAACTCATTAAACCAACCAACTCATTAAACTAATCAAACAACACAATACAATGAACAAAAAGTACTTTTTCGCAGCCATTTTGGGTTTGGCTGCTACAATCTTTACATCAGTGTCATGCGACAACAATGACGAACCCAATCCTGGTGGGAACGACGACCCTGCTACAGTTGATTATACCTCAGAAAATGCTGACGCGTGGGGCAACTACATGATGAATACAGCTCGCTTGCTCAAGGCTGATGCTCAAAAGCTCTATACCAACTGGGCAGAGAAGTATGGTGACAACGACAAGTCTTACGCAGAACTCTTCAAGGCTCACGACAATGCTTCTGGCTATGGTAACGTTGACCAAGCCATTCAAGAAATGGTAGAGAAGATGGGCGAAATTGCCAACGAGGTTGGTTCTTCTAAGATTGGCGACCCTTATGCTAAGTGGGTAGCTGGCCAAAAGACGCAAGCCCTCTACGCTGTAGAGTCTTGGTATAGCTGGCACTCTCGTGACGACTATACCAACAACATTAAGTCTATTCGCAACGCTTACTATGGTACTCGCGACGGACAGATTGCTGAGAACTCTTTGGCTAAGGCACTCGAAGGTACTGCTATAGACACAAAGGTGCGCCAGTACATCACTGATGCTGAGAATGCAATCCAAGCTATCACTCAGCCCTTCCGCAACCACATCGGCAGCGTTGAAGCACAAAACGCTATGACTGCTTGCGAGAAATTGCAAAAGGTGCTCGGCGAGATTGAAACTGAAGATGGTAAAGTTACGGGTGACGCTACCAACTTGAAGACAGAGGCTATCAAATTGCCCGAAGCTACAAAGAATGCTATCATCAACAACTTTGTTGACAACGTAGTCGTTCCTACTTACCGCGACCTCGTTACGAGAAACAACGCGCTCAAGGCTGCTGTTGACGCTTTTGCCGCTAATCCTTCTAACGCTGGTTTCGAAGCTTGCTGCACTGCATGGATGGAAGCTCGTGAACCATGGGAAACGAGCGAAGCCTTCCTCTTTGGTCCTGTTGACGAGTTGGGTCTCGACCCCAACATGGACTCTTGGCCTCTCGACCAGAATGGTATCATGCAAATCATGAAGTCTAAGAAGTGGAGCGACCTTGACTGGGCTCCCGGTGACGATGATGCAAAGGTTGAGTCTGCACAAAACGTTCGCGGCTTCCACACATTGGAGTTCCTAATCTTCAAGGATGGCAACCCCCGCACCGTGTCTAAAAAGTAAATTTAATGAGTTTAATGAGTTTATTTAGTTTAATAAGTTGAATAGGCTACGACTCTAAACTTCCTACTCGCTAATCTCATTAAACTTATTAAACTCATTAAACTTATTAAACTCATCCTTCCACATCGGAGTGAAGTGAAAAACACCACGTTTTCGCTTCACTCCCTATGTGCGTTTAAAAAAAGTTGACGAAATGAGTAACTTACCCGTTAACTTGTCAACGCGTCAACTTATCAACAAAGAAAATAACAATGACTCACAGTTTACTAAAACATAGTTGGATAGTAGGTGCTGCAATGCTCGCTCTCACGGCTTGTAGTGACGATGAAGGCATAACGGTGACGGACATCACCGTGCCCGAAGGCTATGCCCTCTCGGCCGACATCTCTACTATCTTCCTGAACTCATCAACGGCCTATGACGTTGAGGCCAATTGGGTGAGCGGCAAATACTTGGCTCGATTTAATTCGGGCAATAAACTTTACGACAATGCCGCACCAAGCGGCACCGATCCAGAAGCGGGTGGCCTTGGTCCGCTCTACGCAGGCTTCTCGTGCAAGAGTTGCCACATGACTACAGGTCGCACCAAACCCGCCATTTGGGCCAACTATGATGAAAGCAAGGCCGACAAAGACGGCTTCTGCACCGTGTCAGGCGGCACGGGATTTACCTCTGGCTTGATTTACATCACCCGCAAGAATGGTTCCTTCTTCCCCGACTATGGCCGCGTGCTTCACGACCAATGCATTCAAGGCACTTACGTGGGCAAAGACGGCAAGGAGTATGAGATGAAGCCTGAGGGCAAATTGCAGGTGAAATGGCACAAGCAGCAGTTCGCCTTCCCCGATGGCGAGACTTACGAATTGGCTTATCCTGAATACCGCATTGCGGAGTGGTATACCAATGGTATGAAGAATTACGGCAAACCTATTGCCGATGCTGTTAAACCTGAGGACTTAATCATCTCAGTTCGCCAACCGCTCCGCCACGTGGGCATGGGACTAATGATGGCGCTCGACCCCACCGAGATAGAAGCTTTGGCAGCTAAGAGCAACTACCCTAAATATGGCATTAGCGGTCGCTGCAACTACATTACCGAAAAGGGCGTTACGGGTGTAGGCCTTTCGGGCAACAAAGCACAACACCTCGACCTCACCGTTGAACTCGGTTTCTCAAGCGATATGGGTGCTACGAATAGCCGTTTCCCAGAAGAGATTTGCGAGGGACAGACGCAGCAGAAGTACGGCAGCATGATGGGCCTTGTTTATTCTAATCGACTCGACGTTTCGACGGAAGCTATGGAAAATGTCGACCTTTATATGCAATGCCTCGGCGTACCAGCTCGCCGCTTGGGTTCGACTACGCAAATGGTGCAGTATGGCGACAAGATGATTACCGAACGCGAAATGGTAAGCATTGGCGAGCAGAACTTCTACAAAGCAAAATGTCAACTCTGCCACGTCACTACATTGCATACTAAAAAGCGCGGTTCTACCCTACTCAATGGCACACACATCCCTTGGTTGGGAGGCTTGACCATTCACCCCTACTCTGACTACTTGTTACACGACATGGGTTCTGAGATTATGGGCGTTGGCCTCAACGACAACTATTGCAGCGGTTTGGCACGCGGCAACGAATGGCGCACCACTCCTCTTTGGGGCGTTGGTTTGCAACAAAAGGTAGACGGCCACACTTGCTTTATGCATGACGGTCGTGCACGCAACTTCATCGAGGCTATCATGTGGCACGGTGGTGAAGGCGAGGCTTCAAAGAACATCTTTAAGAAGATGCAAAAGAAAGACCGCGACGCACTTATTAAATTCTTGGAATCTCTGTAGAACTCTTTGAGTTGACAAGTTAACGAGTTGACGAGTTAACAGGTAAGTTACCTTATATAACTCATCAACTAAAAACTAACTTGCTCGTTAACTCGTCTACTTGTCAACTCGTCAACCTAAAAAAAAGAAGGAAATGAACAAAACAATATTAAGTCTTGCCGCCTTCGTTGCTGCAAGCACACTTACCGTAAACGCTGAGAACGTAAACACGACTGACGCTGACTCAGTAAACGTAGAAACTGCACAACGTCCGCACAAACATTGTGCTGACGAACATCGCATTAAATATGCTCCCGTCGACCTCGATACTGACAATGGTGTCGTTTCGCTCGCTGGTAGCAAGGGGTTCACCATTCAGACCAAGAAGGGCGACTTCATCTTTAAGCCCTACATGTTGGTACAGACCAGTGGCAACTTCAATTGGTACGACGACGAAGGCCTTGACAAAGCTTATAACCAAGACAATGTCGCAAACTCAGGTTTCGCCATTCCTAATGCCATTCTCGGCTTTACGGGGCGCGCCTTTAATAAAGTAAGCTTCAACTTGTCTATCAACGCTGCCAAGTCGGGCGGCAACTTGCTACAGCAAGCATGGTTCGATGTAAAGTTCAACAATCCCGTCCAACTACGCGTGGGTAAGTTTAAGACACCGTTCTCTCACGCTTACCTCACCACATTGGGCGAAACGCTCTTTCCCCAACTCCCCACTTCACTCACCACGGCCGTTATCATGCCTTACGTGCTGAATGCCGTAACGCCCTCAATGAGCACTGGCTTCGACCTCGGCATTGAACTGCACGGTGTGGTCAACAATAAGTTTGGCTATGAAGTAGGTCTTTTTAATGGTACAGGATCGGGCGTAAACGTAGCCAACAAGACGTTGAGCGACGACTGGCACATTCCCTCTCTACTCTATGCGGGCCGTCTCACTTATATGCCTTGGGGCGTTATGCCTTCAACGCAAGGCAATCCCAACCTCTTACACGAAAAGAAGATGTTGATTGGCCTTTCAGGTTCTATGAACGTGGAGAGCGAAAACGAGAGTACGAACGATGCACGTGTAGGTGCTGAATTTGCGATGATTTACAACCGCTTGTATTTGGCTGGTGAGATGTATTGGATGAATGTTGGTTTCACCAAGCGTCAGAAGATTGACGAACACTACAACTACCTTGGTGGTTACGTTCAAGCTGGCTATTTCGTTGCTCCACGCGTTCAAGTAGCTGCTCGCTACGACTTTATGAACCGCAACAGTACGAGCAAGGACGGATTCTTAAACATGCCTGCCGTTGGTGTTAACTACTTCTTCAAGGGGTGTAACCTCAAGTTGCAAGCTATGTATCAGTACACGGGTCGTAAAGGACACGATACGCAGCTCGACCGCGACAACGACAACCTCGGCCTCGCTACCCACTCTGCCACCGTTCAGTTGCAGTATTGTTTCTAAATTAGTTGACGAGTTAACGAGTTAACAAGTTAACGAGTAAGTTTGTCTTTTTAGCTAACGAGTTAAATAAAGTAACTTTCCTGTTAACTTGTCAACTCGTTAACTCGTCAACAAAAAACTCGTTCCCCAAAAGCAGAAAGAATGAAATCAATCATAAGTTCTCTACTATTCCTATTGTTGCTTTGCACGGCCTGTGACGACGGACGCATTTATGAAAAGGAGTACGTACCCATTGAGAGTGGCCGTGTGGCAAAGGTCGAGATGGACATCGATGGTGTCAGCTCTTGGCCCAGCAACTATACAGTGGCCATCGCGGGCTTTAGTGCAGACAATCAGTATGCCAGCATTACACGTAACGTGCAGCCCGATGCCAACGGCCACGTATCAATGAAGTTGGTCGGCATTCCCGATGAGGTGAAGACCATTGAGGTCTGCGTCACCAACTCTCTGCGTCGTCGCATCATCACTTTCTATTCGGCCGATGCTCCCACCACCTCTGACACCATTCGCATCAACGCGGGATCACTCAACGTGGGCATGTATGCTGCCATACAATCGGCCGTACTCAACAAGGAGTGCGCCAACTGCCACAGCGGCAACGCTTGGGCTGCCTCGCTCAACCTCACCGAAGGCCATAGCTATGCTGATATGGTAAACATCACCTCTCACAAAGACCCTTCTAAACTTCGCGTTCTTCCCTCTAATGCCGACAATAGCATCCTCTACGAAACACTCGCTACCGACATCAGCACCGCATGGAAGCACGACCACTCTAAAATCATGATTACCAAGCAGCCCGAATTGCAAATGATTAAAGACTGGATTAACAACGGAGCGAAAGAGTAGAACGCTTAACGTATTGTTTGGGCAAAATCGGTTTAATAAACTGCAATTTGACAACCCAAACTGTTCTAAAACATATATAGCCCCTCTCCTTTTCCCTCATTGATGAGGATAAGGAGAGGGGCCTTTTTTCGAAAAAAACACTAAATAATTTGTTGCGTCAAACAAAATGCCTAACTTTCGCCCCAAATCATAACAACTCAACAACAAAAACCGATATGAAACACTTAAAACTATTCGCACCATTGGTAGCCTTGTTGCTGATGACAAGCTGCGTTAGCAAGAAAAAACTTGCTGAGGTGCAAACATCTTACGATCAGCTTAAGACCGAACACGCTACACTGCAAAAGGACTACAACGACGCGCAAGTGCGCATTGCCGAATATACCTCTGACTCTAAAAGCTTGGCCGCTCGCCTCAAGGAAGAGCAAGAACGCAATAAGGAGATGAAGGAGGCTTATAACAAGTTGCAGTCATCGTACCAAAGCAACGTACAGCAAGGCAATGTCAACATCTCGAAGTTGGTGGACGAAATCAATGCTTCGAATAAGTTTATCAAGCAATTGGTAGACGCTAAGACGAAGAGTGACTCGCTGAACCAAGCTTTGACTAACAAACTCACACGTTCGCTCTCTAAGCAAGAGATGAACGACGTTGACGTTCAAGTACTCAAAGGCGTAGTTTACATCTCATTGGCCGACAACATGCTCTACAAGAGTGGTAGCTACGAGATTGGCGACCGTGCTGGCGAAACGCTTTCTAAGATTGCCAAGATTATTACCGACTATAAGGACTACGACGTATTGGTAGAGGGTAACACCGACAATGTGCCTATCTCACAGAAGAACATTCGCAACAACTGGGACCTCTCTGCCCTTCGTGCCTCATCTGTCGTACAGGCTCTGCAGACACAGTATGGTGTTGACCCCAAACGTTTGAGCGCTGCTGGCCGTGGCGAATACAACCCCGTGGCTTCTAACAACTCAGCCGTGGGCAAACAACGCAACCGCCGCACACAAATCATCATTACGCCTAAGCTCGACCAGTTCATGGACCTCATCGACGAGGCTCCCGAACAACAGCAACAATAATAAGTACGTCCGTCTTACGTAACGCGTTACGTAGGACGGACTTGTTGTATATACAAAACAAAAAAGCATCCATAACGAAACAAGAATAAACTGCAATTTGTCTGCCTAATTGGGGGGCGGATCCTCACCTGGGGGCGACGCGTCCCCGCGTCGGCATTTGTAAGTCAAGGCTCGAGGCCTTGACTTGCAAATACATGA
>ENA-UEOL01000656-UEOL01000656.1-human-gut-metagenome-genome-assembly--contig:-NODE-656-length-25181-cov-23.144718_pt1 | contig 25181 bp, 20 predicted proteins | sample MGYA00242884_ERZ507884 | MGnify/ENA primary metagenome ERZ507884 (study PRJEB26167, sample SAMN06115417) | human gut metagenome | host: Homo sapiens | place: China:Chongqing | collected 2015-03-06... | reverse complement strand
ATGAGTATGACACTGGAACAGGCTAAGGAGAAGCTTGCTAAGTATGGTCAGGAACATGTTCTGAAGTATTACGGGGAGCTCAACGAGGAAGAGAAGCAGGGGATTCTGAATCAGATCGAAACTACGGATATGAGCATTCTGGAAGCTTGCAAGCATAAAGAAGATCTGGCAAAAAAAGGAGTGATCACACCGTTGGCTGCCATGCAGTTAGACGAAATCGAAGCAAACAGGGAGGAATTTACCGCAACCGGTATCGAAGCGATCCGACAGGGCAAGGTAGCAGCTGTTCTTCTTGCCGGAGGCATGGGTACCAGACTGGGTTCCGATAATCCCAAGGGCATGTACAATGTGGGTCTGACCCGTGAACTGTACATCTTTGAATGCCTGATCAATAACCTGATGGAAGTCGTGCATCAGGCAGACAGCTGGATCCACCTGTTTGTGATGACCAGCGATAAGAACAATGACGCAACGATCGCATTTTTAAAAGAGCATGATTTCTTCGGATACAACGCGGATTATGTCCACTTCTTCAAACAGGAGATGGCTGCGGCAACCGATTATGAAGGCAAGATTTATCTGGAGGAGAAGGGCAAGCTGTCCACCTCTCCCAACGGTAACGGCGGCTGGTTCATTTCCATGAAAAATAACGGCATGCTGGATATCGTACATAACGAAGGCATTGAGTGGCTGAATGTGTTTGCGGTAGACAATGTACTGCAGCGGATCGCTGATCCCTGCTTTATTGGTGCTACGATCCAGAGAGGCTGTGTCGTAGGCTCCAAGGTGGTCCGCAAGAATGCACCGGATGAGAAGGTAGGCGTTATGTGCTTAGAGGATGGCAGACCTTCTATCGTAGAATATTATGAACTGACCGATGAACTGATGAATGCTAAGGATGAGAAGGGAGAACCCGCGTATAATTATGGTGTGATCCTGAATTATCTGTTCAAGGTACAGGATCTGGAAAAGATTATGGCAGAGAAGATGCCGCTGCATATCGTAGAGAAGAAAATCCCTTATCTGGATGCTGCAGGAGAGTTGGTAAAGCCGGATACTCCCAATGGTTATAAATTCGAGAGTCTGGTGCTGGATATGATCCATCAGATGGACAGCTGCCTGCCTTTTGAGGTAGTCAGAAGAAAAGAATTTGCGCCGATCAAGAACAAGATCGGTGTGGACTCTGTGGAAAGTGCCAGAGAACTGCTCACCGAGAATGGTGTGGTGCTGTAAACATTTCGACAGATTTTCACAACATAAGGTTATTGAGGAATCGATAGAATTACAGTAATCTGATACTGTAAGAAACGAAGAAAAAATTTCATCCGGCTCTGACAGATGAGAGATTGTGCAGCCGCCATAGTGAACAAATAGTATTGTCCTATGCACGGCGGATAGGAGAGAGTGTATGAGAATTTTGGTAACAGGTGGTGCCGGATTCATCGGCAGTCATACCGTAGTGGAATTACAGCAGGCAGGCTATGATGTTGTTGTATTGGATAATCTCTGCAATGCAAGTGAGAAGGTGATCCCCAGAGTAGAAGCCATCACAGGCAAGAAGGTTCCTTTCTATAAGGCAGACATTCTGGACCGTGAAGCTCTGGAAGAGATCTTCAGCAAGGAACAGATTGACGCAGTCATTCATTTTGCAGGACTGAAGGCAGTCGGTGAGTCCGTACAGAAGCCCTGGGAATATTATGAGAACAATATTGCCGGTACCCTGACCCTGGTAGATGTCATGAGAAAACATGGTGTGAAGAGCATTATCTTCTCTTCCAGCGCTACCGTATACGGCAACCCCGCATTTGTTCCCATTACGGAGGAATGCCCCAAGGGACAGTGCACCAACCCTTATGGCTGGACGAAATCTATGCTGGAGCAGATCCTGACGGATATCCAGAAGGCAGATCCCGAATGGAATGTGATCCTGCTTCGTTACTTCAACCCGATCGGAGCTCACAAGAGCGGTACCATTGGCGAGAATCCCAACGGTATCCCCAACAACCTGATGCCTTATATCACACAGGTAGCAGTCGGCAAGCTGAAAGAGCTGGGTGTCTTCGGTGATGATTACGATACCCCCGACGGAACCGGTGTACGTGACTACATCCATGTCGTTGATCTGGCAAAGGGCCACGTAAAGGCTCTGAAGAAGATTGAGGAGAATGCAGGACTGAAGATCTACAATCTGGGAACTGGTGTGGGCTACAGTGTTCTGGATATCGTGAAGAACTTCGAAGCAGCTACCGGCGTGAAGATTCCTTACGTGATCAAACCCCGCCGTGCAGGCGATATCGCCACCTGCTATTCCGATGCTTCTCTGGCAGAGAAGGAACTTGGCTGGAAGGCTGAGAACGGCATCAAAGAGATGTGCGAAGACTCCTGGAGATGGCAGAAGAACAATCCGAATGGATATGAAGAATAATCTATAGTTTAGTAAATGGAAAGTTAGCATAGCTACGAGCCATGCAGAAATAGAGTGGAACACGTCGATGGGAGCTTGCGCACAAGCGATGCTGTTTCGCTCTTTTTTTGCATGGTTCGTAGCGTAGGGCTGTCATGCAAGGGAGCCTGCCGCAAACATCCTGTTCATTCCATCCTGTCTTTCAATGCTTTTCGAGAAAAAATCACCACCTTCCGACAATCATTCTTGGAAGGACATTCCATCTGACGTGGGCGCTTTGTGCTTTCTCATAATATCTGTACACTATAGGCATTTCTATTGCTTTGGGGCAAATCGCATCAAAATAGCAAAATCCGTACAAAAAAACTTCTAAATCAAACATTTTTTGTACTGATTTTATTATTTTTCCCATTTTAGCGAAAATAAGCTCTTATAAAAGGCCAAAATCTCCTGTTTTTGTATTTTTTTAGCAAAAAATGGCATTTTCAATACAAACAGAACTTCCGGAGTGGTGGCAGCCCATACTACAGCTGGTTGTTGACATTTTCTTGAAAAGTGTTAGAAAGCAGGGGCAGTGCGGACACGATGTCATCCGGAGATTTTAAGCTGTGGTATGGGATGCTTGAGTATACAGTGCAGGAGCAAATTTGAGTGTGAAAAATCTTCGCTTTACATTTAGAAACTTTTTACGTTGATAAGCTTATCATTAAGAGAAAAACTGTAAAGTGCATTATTTGCAGACGGAGGAAAATGTCTGTATGGTACGGAACACCTGCTCTACTGTATCCGTCATATTGGTCATGGCATTGTCGGTATGCATAGCCTCATCCAGGGATACCACGTTCCGCAGAATCGGGAAAAAGGCATCAATGCCCTCTGCGTTGCAGGCAACGGCCTCTTTGACCACGCAGCCTGAAAAAGCAAGTACCGGTTTTTCATATTTTTTGGCAATCCTGGCAACACCGATGGGAGCTTTTCCCATAACCGTCTGACCGTCAAGGCGGCCTTCCCCGGTGATCACGACATCTGCATCCCGGATATATTTTTCCAGATGGGTTTCTTCCAGAATGATCTTAATACCGGATTCCAGTGTGGCATTGCAGAAGGTAAGAAAAGCAAATCCCATACCGCCGGCAGCACCGGCACCGGGATATTTGGCATCGGCATGAGGAAACTGTTCTCTGGCCAGAGCGGCATAATAAGCCAGCCATTTGTCCATCTGCAGGATCATAGTGGAAGTAGCGCCCTTTTGCGGTCCGTAGATGGCGGAACATCCCTGCTCTCCGCAGAGCGGGTTGGAGACATCGCAGGCTATGCGGAAAGTACATTCCCTGAGTTCGGGAAGCACATGATCCGTAGTGATGGATTCCAGATCCTCCAGTCCTTTGGCTCCGAAGCGGATCTGATTTCCGTTTTTATCCAGAAAGCCAAAGCCAAGTGCCTGCAGCATTCCGACACCGCCGTCATTGGTGGCACTGCCACCGATACCGACAATAAAATGCCGGCAGCCGTTCTGGATTGCATCTTTGATGACTTCGCCTACACCGTAAGTGGTGGTGTTCAGAGGATTCTTTTCCTCTCCGCTGACCTGGGTAATCCCGGCGGCACCGGACATTTCAATGATTGCGGTATGGGTCTCGTCGACGATGCCGTAAGGACAGACAACGGGGTGACCGGAAGGACCTGTGACCTGCACCTGTGTCATACGGCCGTCACAGCCGTTTACCAGAGCATCGACGGTGCCCTCCCCGCCGTCCGCCAGAGGACGGACGGTAATATGTGCATCTTTATAAACACGTTTGATCCCCGTGGCGGCGCTCAAACCCGCCTGCATGGAGGTCATACTTCCCTTGAAGGAATCGATAGCTATTACTACATTCATAAGGTTCCTTTCCGCGGCCGCCGGAATTCGGCCGACAACTGTCGTTTTCGCATAGATTTTCGGAAAACGGCATAATTTCTGAGGATATTATAGCAACACCGGAACAAAAGAGGAATGGTTCCCGGAGAAAAATAAAATTTAGCGTGGTACAGTGGCAAAAACATCCTATAAGATCATTGCATCTGAGAAAACAATCCAGTATAATGAAAGGAGTGCACATTTAGATGCACATTACGCATAAGAAGTGGAATAACAGGAGGACGAGCATGATTCAGTTAACACAGGGCGGCGCTTACCTGGTAAACGGTACGGACATCGTAGCGGATACCCCGGAAGCAGCCAGTCAGATACAGGCGAAGACCGGCATTACGATCTCCAAAGAAGAAGCAGCGAAAAACACCATGGCATATGGTATCCTGCAGGAGCATAATACCTCCGGAAATATGGACAAGCTGAAGATCCGTTTCGACAAGCTTACCAGCCATGACATTACCTTTGTAGGTATTATCCAGACCGCGAGAGCATCCGGACTGCAGAAGTTCCCCATGCCCTATGTACTGACTAACTGTCATAACTCTCTGTGTGCCGTAGGCGGCACCATCAACGAGGATGACCACATGTTTGGTCTGACCTGTGCGAAAAAATACGGCGGAGTCTATGTACCCCCTCATCAGGCAGTTATCCATCAGTTTGCCAGAGAGATGTTAGCCGGCGGTGGCAAGATGATCCTGGGTTCCGATTCCCATACCCGTTACGGTGCACTGGGTACCATGGCTATGGGCGAGGGTGGTCCCGAGCTGGTAAAACAGCTGTTGAACCAGACCTATGATATCAACATGCCCGGCGTGGTAGCCGTATACTTAAAGGGTGCTCCCGTGAAGGGTGTAGGTCCTCAGGACGTGGCACTGGCTATCATTGGCGCAGTATTCAAGAACGGCTATGTAAAAAATAAAGTAATGGAATTCGTAGGTCCCGGCGTGGCTTCCCTGAGTGCTGATTTCCGTATCGGCATTGACGTAATGACCACAGAGACCACCTGTCTGTCCTCCATCTGGAAGACCGATGACCAGATCCGTGAGTTCTATGAGATCCACGGACGTACCGAAGACTATAAGGAACTGAATCCCGGCCAGGTGGCATACTATGATGGATTGATCGAGGTGGATCTGGACAAGATCCGTCCTATGATTGCCATGCCGTTCCATCCCAGCAATACTTACACCATCGAAGAGCTGAATGCGAACCTGATGGATATTCTGGATGAGACGGAAAAGCGTGCGAAAGTAAGTCTGGACGGTGCGGTAGACTTCACTCTGAAAAATAAAGTAAAGAACGGCAAGTTCATTGTAGATCAGGGTATTATCGCAGGCTGTGCCGGCGGCGGATTCGAGAATATCTGTGCGGCTGCCGACATCCTGAAGGGCAGATACATCGGTGCGGATGAGTTTACTTTAAGCGTATATCCCGCATCCATGCCCGTATACATGGAGCTGATCCGCAACGGCTGTGCGGCTACCATCTTAGAGACCGGTGCAGTCATGAAGACTGCGTTCTGTGGTCCCTGCTTCGGTGCCGGTGATACGCCTGCCAATAACGCATTCAGTATCCGTCACTCTACCAGAAATTTCCCGAACCGTGAAGGCTCCAAGCTGCAGAACGGCCAGATCGCTTCCGTAGCTCTGATGGATGCCCGTTCCATCGCAGCCACTGCAGCCAACAAGGGTGTGCTGACTCCCGCAACGGACTTCGATGGAGATTTCGGAAAATACAAATATCATTTCGATAGCAATATTTACAAGAACCGTGTCTTCGATTCCCACGGTGTGGCAGACGAGAGCGTAGAGATCCAGTTCGGCCCCAATATCAAGGACTGGCCCGCTATGGGGGCTCTGCCTGAGAATCTGGTACTGCAGGTAGTATCCGAGATCCACGATCCCGTAACCACTACCGATGAGCTGATTCCCTCCGGTGAGACCTCTTCCTACCGCTCCAATCCTCTGGGACTGGCAGAGTTCACTTTAAGCCGTAAGGATCCGCAGTATGTAGGACGTGCCAAGGAGATCCAGAAGGCAGAGAAAGAGCGTATGAACGGCGGACATCCCTGTCAGGCAGTTCCAGTACTGAAGGATGTTATGGGTGAAGTAAAGAAACAGTATCCCGATGCAAGTCGTGAGAACACCGGATTCGGTTCCACTATTTTCGCAGTGAAGCCCGGAGACGGTTCTGCCCGTGAGCAGGCTGCTTCCTGCCAGAAGGTATTAGGCGGCTGGGCAAATATTGCCAACGAGTATGCCACCAAGCGTTATCGTTCCAACCTGATCAACTGGGGCATGCTTCCTTTCCTGATCCAGCCCGGAGACCTGCCTTTCAAGAATCTGGATTACCTGTTCATTCCTGGTATTAAGAAAGCCGTGGAAGACAAGGCCGAGGAAATTAAGGCATATGTGGTAACAACCGGAGAAGGCATGAAGGAATTCACCCTGAAGCTGGGAGAGCTGACCGACGAAGAACGTCAGATCATCCTGAAGGGATGCCTGATCAACTATAACCGAGTGTAACTATTCAGAGACATGTGACTAACCATCGCAGATGCGTTTCGCGAAGAGAGGCTGAATAGTTACAATGAGAAGTAAGGAGAAAAAATATGGAATTTAACAAACCGGTATCCAACCCCATGATGGTGGGATCCATTGAATTATTAAAAGCAGAGGACACCCCGGAACACAGACAGATGTTCCTGGATGAACTGCAGAAAGCAAAGTTCCTGTCTCCGGTCGTGATCGATCCGGTGCCTGTGCCCGATGAAAACGGCCGGGTGACCATCGCAAGAGATGCCAAAGTACAGTTCCCGATGCTGTCCACCGAGGACGGTCGGAAGTTCTTCATGGCGTTCACTGACTGGACAGAGCTAAAAAGGTGGAGAGATGAGGAGAATCAGCAGACTTTCGCCATGAACTTTGACGATTATGCGGGAATGCTGCTGCGCAAAGATGCACAGGGCAATATCAGCCCGGCGCTGGGATTCGTGATCAATCCCTTCGGTGGCAACATCGTGGTGACCAGAGAAATGGTAGCCAGCATGATCGCAGCAAAGCTGAAAGCAGCCGGCAGACCGGTGCCTCCTGCACCCGGAACCCCTGGTGCTCCCACTCAGCCCAAACAGCAGTAAATTAACACTAAATAAAATGTCCATAGCGGACGATATAAGTAGCAGAGAGGTGACAAGGCCAGTCACTTCCTGCTACTTATTTTTTACAGTTTGATAATGACACCACGGATGGTAATCAGACAGAGGCATATTATATGTATTCTGTTTCTTTACCATCTTTTTTTAGTTTAACAGTTCAGCCATGCAATATCATATGTTCTGCGTGGGTGCTGGCACACAAAGCAGAACATGCGGTATCACATGCGGCGGTGAACTGTTAAGCGTTACAGGAAGCGCGCCCTGTTGGTTCGTGGTGAGGTCGGGGAAAGGAGAAAATTACAGATTTGAGAATTGATTCCGCAAGCATAGGAATGGATTCCGCCAGAAGCTATCACGCTTCTAAGACAAGCGTCAGACGATTTGAGATAACGGATTATCAGGCAGGTCTGACAGATGTATCCACCAAGGGACAGAAGACACCGAATGGTGAGGATACCACACAGAACACGGAGGAACAGGAGAACACTGCAGAGAACACCACGATGACAGCCAAAGACTGGCAGAGCCGTTTGCTGGTATCTTCTGCCAGATGGGATATGCGAAGCAGTGCCAGTGAACAGACATTGTCTACCATCCGGGAATATACGGTGCGTTATATTTTTGATTTATTATTCCCGTCCAGGAACAGCACTTTGCGGGACTGGATGCAGGAAAACGGATGGAGCAGCGGTAATCAGACCGGAAACAGCTGGAATACAGGGAATAGCGTAAATAATACCCAGACGAATTCCGGCAGCACACAGGGAACCGCAACACCTGCGTCAGACGTGTTCAATCTGGTCACGTCCCGTGTGAAAATATTGAACTATGTGAGCGAGACCTGGAACATAGAACAGGAGGATACCAGTTTTTCCACCGTGGGAAGTGTACGGACCAAGGATGGCAGAGAGATCAATTTTAATGTAAATGTAAATATGAGCCGCAGATGCGAGGAATACTACAAAGAGCAACTCAATGTAGCAGAATTCACGCTCCATGATCCGCTGGTGATCAACCTGGATACTGATGTGGCAGAAGTGTCGGATCAGACCTTTTATTTTGATCTGGATGCCGATGGCAAGGAAGAAGAGATCTCCGTGCTGAATGGCAGCGGCTATCTGGCACTGGACAAGAACGGTGACGGCACTATCAACGACGGCAGTGAGCTGTTCGGCACCCGGAATGGGGATGGCTTTGCAGATCTGGCGCAGTATGATGAGGATGGCAACGGCTGGATCGATGAGAACGATTCCATCTGGTCAAAATTAAAAATCTGGTGCAAGGATGAAAACGGCAACGACGTACTGTACAAACTTTCTGACAAGGGTGTCGGTGCTATCTGTCTGCAAAACGTTTCTACGGATTTTACCCTGCAGGGAGACCGTAAGGCTCAGGACGGCACTACCAATGCCAATGCGACCAATGCTGTGGTCCGCAAGACCGGTATTTTCTTATACGAAAACGGAAATGTGGGTACGGTACAGCACGTGGATATGGCTGCCTATGCCGCACAGGCATAGAATAAATATAACTATTCAGTTACGTCGCCCTATAAATAGCATCAAATGTTCTTACGAATGCAAACATTCGACGCTATTTACATGGCTCTGAATAGTTCCAAATAAATGCAAATTTCATATCGAAGACATTCTGAATAAAACCCTTGAATCGGGCAAGACTATAGGATAAACCAGGGAAAATGGTTTGAAGGACGTAATAGCAGGCAGTTGACTCAGGGAACAGGAAGGATGCGGATAAGATATGAGAAGAAATAAAAAGAGCGGTATTAACAAAGAGCGTATTATAATGTTAGCCTCTTCGGCCTTTGTTCTGGCAGCATTGACCATGACAGGGGTCTATATGAAGGGGCAGAATGTGGAGTCCAGGGATGATGGTTATACCTTGGACTTCACTGCGCTTCCCAACAATGCGGATGACAAATTACAGGAGATCACGGAGAATAACGACGAACATCTTCTGAAGGAGGACGAGAACATCCCCGGACTGACGGCAAATAATACAGCGGGAAATGAGATCGCGGGAACTCCTGTCACCGAGGATGATCTGGATTATATGCCCCAGGAGGTAGGCTCCGGCAACGTAGAGATTCCGGGGCTGACGGATCAGGAGACCCTGCTGGAGGCCGCACAGAAAGAGCAGCAGAATTCCGATGCCGACCGACAAAAGGAAGAGACCGGGGGAAAGCAGACAGCAGGCGTGGATGTGGTCGTTGAGAAGACACTGCACTTTGCAGAAAGCGACGGATTACAGCAACCGGTGCAGAGTGATATTCTGATGCATTACTCTATGGACAAGAGCACTTATTTTGCTACACTGGATCAGTATAAATACAATCCCGCCACCATTTTTTCCGCGGAAGAAGGTACGGCAGTGACCGCCTGTGCGCAGGGAAAAGTGACTTCAATCTTCGAAAATGAGGAGATCGGCAAGGCGGTGACCCTGGATCTGGGTGACGGCTATGAGGCAACTTATGGACAGCTGACGGAGATCACAGTGAAAGAGAATTCCTATGTGAATCCCGGCGACACCATCGGCAGTGTGGCAGCGCCCACGAAATACTACAGCGCCGAAGGAAGCAACGTATACTTTGCTCTGACCCACAACGGGGAACCGGTGAACGGGGAGGCATTGTTCCGCTGATGTATATTGTAGGAGGCAGGATCCTGACCATGGCGGGCAGAGAGATCCCCGAAGGGATCCTGCAGATAAGAAACGGGAAAATTGCACAGGTAGGTGCCAGAGGTGAGGTGAAGTTACAGCCGGAAGAAGGAGAGCAGGTAGTGATCGCGAAAAATGCGCTGATCATGCCGGGCATCATTGAGGCACACTGCCATATGGGTATCATGGAAGAAAAAAAGAGCACGGAAGGGGATGACTGTAATGAGACAATGGATCCCCTGACACCGGCTCTGCGGGCTATCGATGGTATTAATCCCATGGATGCAGCCTTTGACGATGCGGTGCGGGCCGGAATTACTGCAGCCATGATCGGACCCGGAAGCTCTAATGTGGTGGGCGGCCAGTTTGCCATGGTAAAGACTAAGGGACGCCGGATCGACGACCTGATCCTGAAATCACCGGCGGCCATGAAGGTGGCCTTTGGAGAGAACCCCAAGGTCAATTATTCCGGGCAGAACAAAAGTCCTGTCACTCGTATGGCCATCGCCGCCATGCTGCGCAGGGAACTCTGGGAGAGCAGAGAATATCTGCTGCAAAAGCAGGAAGCGGCGGAGAAGGGAGAGTATTTTGCACCGGATTTTGAAAAAGAGTGCTATCTTCCGGTACTGCGGGGAGACATCCCGTTAAAAGCCCATGTCCACCGGGTGGACGATATTTTCACAGCAATCCGCATTGCAAAAGAATTCGGTATAAAAATGACGATGGATCATTGCTCGGAAGGTCATCTGGTGGCGGAAGAACTGGCGAAGGAAGGATTTCCGGCCATTGTGGGACCGGATCTTACCAGCCGGAACAAGATCGAGGTGCAGAACATGTCTTTTAAGACCGCCGGAGTGCTGAACCGGGCCGGTGTGATGGTCGCCATCACCACGGATCATCCGGTGTCACAGATCCAGACACTGCCGTTGTGTGCCGGACTTGCGGTAAAAGCGGGACTTCCAATGGAGGAAGGTTTCCGGGCCATCACCATTTATCCTGCGAAAATCTGTGGCGTGGCAGACCGCATTGGCAGCCTGGAAGTGGGGAAAGATGCAGACATTGCCATTTTCGACGGAAATCCTATGGAAATTTTCACACGAACCCTTTATACTATTATCAACGGGGAGATCGTGTACTGTAATGTCCCCAGGGAATGACCGGAGGAATATTTTGAGATACAGCAGGAAAAGTGCAGGGATCCTGTCCCTGCTATTACTATTTAACAGTATAGGTATGAACGCCTGCGGGCAGGCAACGGCAGAGACAGGGCATGTAAGCATAAGTATGACCGGCATGGAAAACACACCGGTCATCAACTATACAGTGCCTACGCTGACACCCAATGTGCTGGTGGATCAGCAGGGGTATGCCGCGGCCGGTGAAAAACAGGCAGTGGTGAAGGGCAGACAGCCGGTAGAGACTTTCCGGCTGGTGGACCGGGAGACCGGAGAGACGGTCTATGAAGGCACGGTAAAGCAGACTGATTACAACGGGGAGCTGTCTCTGTACATCGGAACAGCGGATTTCACGGACTATACCGGGGAAGGTGAGTTCTATCTGGAGTGTGACAATGTGGGAAGATCCCTGACGTTTTCTCTGAAAGAAGACCACTATCAGGAACTGTTGGAAGCGTTGTGCACGAATGTTCATGACAGATGTCAGGATCGCAGTATTACCGAGGATGAGATCATCACTTTGCTGGAGGCCTGTGAGTGGTATCCGCAGGTGCTTGCGGATGATAATGGCAATGATATCCCGGATCTGCTGGAATCTATTGCCGACTGGCTGGAAAAAACGGCCAACGACACAGAAAAGCCGGAACCGGAGAACATGTGTTACGTGGCGGTGATGGCAAAATTCAGTTATCTGTACCAGAAATATGATGTGCAATATGCCACACAATGTCTGCAGCATGCGTCGTCGGTGTACACCAAGCTGATGTCGACATCCGGCAGAGATGCGGAGAAATTCATGGCGCTGACGGAGCTTTACCGGGCGGCGGGACTATACACTTACCGCAATCAGATCCTGGAGTATAAGGACTTTTTCGAGGACAATACCAGTTATCTGGAAGAAACGGCCTATCTGTATGGCTCCATGACGTATCTGGCCACCAGACAGCCGGTGGATGTGGACCTGTGCACTGTATTCATGGAAAGCATCCGGAATCGGGGCGAGGAGCTGGCCAAACGTTCCCATAACATGATCGATGCCGTAATGAATGTCAACAATGGAACCGAGGATCTGCTGAAGCGGGCAGAAGAATTGTCCTGTGCTAATTATGTGTTATACAGTTATCAGTACACGGAGATTTTAGAGGATTTTCTGCATTACCTGATGGGACGGAACCGGGATTCGGTGAGTTATTATCCCGAAGAGGGAGACGCTGCGGATTATCTGTTACTGATAGCCCAGCAGGTCTCCCTCGCGGATAGACATTAGAAAGATCAGATCAGTTCTTTGTTTTTGAAATAAGTTTCGGAGATAATATTCTGTACATAGGTGCCCATGCTCTTGCGAGTCTCCTTGTCCAGTTCCTTCGGATAAATAGGCTTACCGTATTCAATGACTACGGTGGCCTTTTTTATTTTCGGAAAATGATCTTCAAATACCGCAGCGGAATTCACAATAGTCATGGGGATAATGGGAACATTTGCTTTCTCTGCGATCTTGAAACTGCCCTCGTGGAAGGGAAGGAAGGTATCCGGGGTCTTGTTGCGGGTGCCCTCCGGGAAGATGCAGATGGAAATCCCGTTTTTGGCTTTCTCAATGGCCTGCAGAATGGTTTTCAGTCCTGCCTTGATGTCCTGGCGATCCAGAAAGAGACAGTGAAGATCTTTCATCCAGATGTTAAGCAGGGGCCATTTTAACATTTCTTTTTTCGCAATATAACCGGTAGGTCTGGGAACACGGACATAGGTCAGCACCACATCGAAAAAGCTGCGATGATTGCCGATGTACAGCACAGCAGTGTCGGTGGGAATGTTCTCTTCCCCAATGGCAATGACTTTCGTGCCGGAAAGACGGATGACCCAGCGGAAGGCCCAGTTTACAATGGCCAGGGAACTGCGGTTCTTAAGACCGGGGTTAAATTTGCCGATGATCCATTCCACCAGCATTAACGGCGTGGACAGGATCAGGAATAATACTACAAATAATACGACGAATATAAAACGGATCATAATAATACCAATGCCTTTCAGTAACCTGCAAACTTTCAGGTGCCTTGGCACCTTGTGCAGGCACAAATTTGCGTGTGAAAAATTAATTTTTCACACGAAACTCCTTCGGATTTTTTATTTAGCAATGAAAAGTACGCCTAACGTGCCGGGACCACAATGGCTGGAGACTACACCGCCTGCTCTGGTTTCCAGAATCTCGTCAAAGATTCCCAGACTTTCCAGATAGGAACGAACCGCTTCCACAATCTCCCGGTCGCAGCCGGAGTGGGTGATGAAGACTCTGTCGGGAACGGCATTCTTCAGATCCTCTTCCATGTCTCTGGTGTAGGAGAGGATGACAGAACTTAATTTTCCACGGTATTTTTTGGAGGCATCCATGGCACCATCCACCACGACGATCCGGGGATGAAGCTTTAACATACCACCGGCCAGAGCCGCTACCGCGCCGCATCTGCCACCGCGGTGAAGGTAGGTCAGGGTATCTACGACGAAGCTGGCCCGGACTTTGGGACGGATGGCTTCGATGGCAGTAGTGATCTCTGCGGCTGTTTTCCCTTCAGAAGCCAGAATGGCAGCCTGTATTACCTGCAGACCGATGCCGGTGGACAGGTTTGCGGAGTTGATGACGGTGACTTTGTCGGAAGCTTCCAGTTCTTCTGCAGCAAGCCGCATAACGTTGCCGGAGGTGGACATGCTGTCGGAGATGGAGAAACAGATGATCTCCCGGCCTTCTTCCACAAAAGGCTGCATGACTTCCATGGCCTCGGTCAGAGAAGGAGCAGAGGTCTTGGGCGTGGTCTTGTTTTCATCGGACCACCGGAAAATTTCTTCCGGCGTAATATCCACGCCATCGCGGTATTCATCCTCGCCCAGCAGAATGTGCAGAGGCAGGATGGTAATGTCATACTTTTCCACTAATTCCTTTGACAGATCACAGGTACTGTCAGAGATGATCTTAACTGTCTGTGCCATAGAATCTACCTTCCTTTTTATCAGTAATTATTCCCCTTTGGCGATCTGCCTTGCGACATAGACACCGCTGGCGGATGCATGGGACAGGGAATGAGTCACACCGCTGCCGTCACCGATGATGTACAGGCCCTTGTGACAGCTTTCCAGATGTTCGTCCAGTTCCACTTCCATATTATAGAATTTGACTTCCACACCGTAGAGCAGGGTATCATCATTGGCGGTACCGGGTGCGATCTTGTCCAGTGCGTAGATCATTTCGATGATACCGTCTAAGATACGCTTGGGCAGTACCAGGCTTAAATCACCGGGAGTTGCGGACAGGGTAGGCTCTACCATGCCCTCGGCAATACGCTTCGCATTACTGCGGCGTCCTCTCACCAGATCGCCGAAACGCTGTACGATAACACCGCCGCCCAGCATGTTGGAGAGACGGGCGATACTTTCACCGTAGCCGTTGCTGTCCTTGAAGGGCTCGGAGAAATGCTTCGCTACCAGCAGGGCAAAGTTGGTGTTCTCTGTCTGCTTGTCGGCTCCTTCGTAGCTGTGGCCGTTTACGGTGACGATGCCGTTGGTGTTCTCATTTACAACGATACCGTGGGGATTCATACAGAAGGTACGCACGGAATCCTCGAATTTTTCAGTGCGGTATACGATCTTGCTCTCATAGAGTTCATCGGTCAGATGAGAGAAGATGACTGCGGGCAGTTCCACCCGGACGCCGATATCCACGCGGTTGGACTTGGTGTTGATGTCCAGATCTTTACAGATCTGCTCCATCCATTTGCTGCCGCTGCGGCCTACGGAAATAATGCACTTGTCGCAGTCGTAAGAAGCGTTTTCGCAGCAGATACGGTAACCGTCACCAACGGTCTCCACCGTTTTCACCGGGGTATCGAAATAGAAAGTCACTTTATCCTTCAGTTCTGCGTACAGATTTTCCAGCACGATGAAGTTGATATCTGTACCCAGGTGACGTACGGAAGCGTCTAACAGGTTCAGCTTGTTCTGCATGCAGATTTTTTTGAAAGAGGTGCCAGCAGTGGAATACAGCTTCGTGCCTTCACCGCCGAACTTCATGTTGATGTCATCCACATATTTCATCAGGTCGATGGCCTGACTCTTGCCGATATACTCGTAGAGAGTGCCACCGAAAGCGTTGGTGATATTGTATTTTCCATCGGAAAAAGCACCGGCACCACCGAAACCGCTCATGATGGAACAGCTCTTACAGTTGATGCAACTCTTGATCTTGTCACCGTCGATAGGACAGTGGCGCTTCTCCAGAGGGTGACCGGATTCGAAAACGGCAATTTTCAGGTCGGGATTCTGTTGCACCAGTTCATAAGCGGAGAAAATCCCCCCGGGACCGGCACCGATAATGATTACGTCATATTTCATAGGGATAAGTTTCCTTTCTCTTTGTTCTCTTGTAAGAATTTGTGGGATGTATACTCATTTTGAACCCCCAAAAACATTCAAAATATAGTATATCATATTTTCAACTAAAATGGGGAATAGAAATATAGCAAAATATGTGATAGAATCATAAGTTATAGCGGTTCTTCTGCAGATGCGGATGAGCGGTGCGGGAAAATAACGGGATTTGGAAGAGAATTGCAGGAAATGAAATTATGGAAGCAACACAGAAGAAAAACAAATATGAAATAGATATGTGCAACGGCACGATTATGGACAAGCTGATCTCCTTTGCACTGCCCCTGATGGTGTCCAGCATTTTGCAGCTGCTGTTCAATGCAGTGGATATCATTGTGGTGGGACGGTTCACCGGAAGTCAGGCGCTGGCGGCTGTAGGTTCCACCACGGCATTGATCAATATGTTCGTCAATCTGTTTATCGGCGTTTCTCTGGGAGCCAATGTATTGTCCGCCAGATTCTATGCTGCCGGGAAAGAGCGGGAGATGAGCGAGACAGTACATACAGCTATGACCTTTGCATTGATCAGCGGTATTGTCATGGTATTCGTAGGGCTGTTCTGCACCCGGGGAGCGTTGGAACTGATGGATACCCCGGCGGATGTTATTGATCAGGCGGCATTATATATGAAAATTTATTTCTGCAGCATGCCCTTTTTCATGCTGTACAATTACGGAGCTGCAATTCTGCGGGCAGTGGGAGACACGAAGCGTCCGCTGTTGTTCCTGATCATATCCGGAGCCATCAATGCGGTATTGAACCTGTTTCTGGTCATTGCTTTTTCCATGGGTGTGGCGGGGGTAGCCATTGCTACAGTGATCTCTCAGGTGATCTCCTGTGTGCTGGTATTATGGTGCCTGTTTACTACGGACAGCTGTTACCGGCTGCAGATTTCAAAGCTGGGAATAAAAGGGGAGTATCTGCTGCAGATCTTTCAGGTGGGGGTTCCGGCGGGGATCCAGAGCGTTGTCATCAATTTCTCCAATGTTCTGCTGCAGTCCTCGGTGAATTCCTTCGGCTCCATCGCCATGGCAGGCTATACGGCGGCCAATAATATCTTTGGATTCCTGTTCGTGTCGGTGAATTCCATTACCCAGGCGTGTATGAGCTTCACCAGTCAGAACTACGGTGCCGGGAAGAAAAAACGTATGGACAGGGTACTGATCGATTGTATGATCCTGTCGGTGATCGTAGCGGTAACGCTGGGTGGAAGCGCCAATCTCTTCGGTCCGCAGCTGCTTCACATTTACACAACGGATGCGGACGTTATTGCCTGTGGAACGGAGATTCTGCTGTATACGACGTTGACTTACTTTTTATGCGGCATCATGGATCTGATTCCGGGAGCCTTGCGGGGCATGGGACATTCGGCGGTACCTATGATATTGTCCATTATCGGTACGGTGGGAACGAGAATCTTCTGGATCTACGGAGTATTCCCAACGCACCGGTCGTTGATGGTACTGTTTTTATCTTATCCGGCCTCCTGGCTGGCAACGATCCTGCTGCAGGCGATATGTTTCTATTTTGTCAGAAAGAAAGTACACAGCACCATGCCGCAGGAAGAACCATTATAAGCGGTCGGTTTTCGGGAGTGGAAGTCCCGGGATGATCGAGCGTATGTAGGGATTATTTAGAAAATTGAGGGAAATTATGTTAGCAAAATTTAAGAAAAAATATATTGGAGACTGGGATTTTTACCAGAAGTATCTTTTACTGGCTATTCCCATGATCCTGCAGAATGCCATTACCAATCTGGTAAGCTTTCTGGATAACATCATGGTGGGACAGCTGGGAACGGAGCAGATGTCCGGCGTTGCCATTGTGAATCAGCTGATCTTTGTATACAATCTGGCAATCTTCGGAGCTGTGTCAGCTGCCAGCATCTTCGGTGCCCAGTATTTCGGAAAAGGCAATCATAAGGGACATATGTATTCCTTTCGGTTTAAGCTGTATGCCACGCTGTTGGTGACAGGCGGAGCGATCCTTCTGTTCCTGACGAAAGGTTCCGCACTGATCTCCCTGTATCTGACGGATACGGTGGGGAACGGGGCCACGGACTTGGCACTGCAGTACGGACTGGAATATCTGGCCATCATGATGGTGGGACTGATCCCTTTTGCGGTGAACCAGTCCTACGCGACAAATATAAAAGAGACCGGGCAGACCTTTATCCCGATGCTGGCCAGCTTTGTGGCGGTGGGTACTAATGCGATTCTGGACTATCTGATGATCTTCGGCATCGGTCCTTTCCCGGAGCTGGGAGTGCAGGGGGCGGCGCTGGCTACCGTTATTGCCCGTTACATTGAGGCACTGATCGTGGTGATCTGGGCACACATCCATCGGGGAAAAAACCGCTATCTGGAGGGAGCTTACACCGGCTTTGGTATTCCGCTTGCGGAATTGAAGGCGATCCTGATCAAGGGATTTCCGCTGATGATGAACGAGGTGCTGTGGGCAGCGGGCATGACAACGGTGACCCAGTGCTATTCTGTCAGAGGTCTGGACGTGGTGGCGGGACTGAACATTGCCTCCACCATCACGAATCTGTTCAATATTGTCTATCTTCAGCTGGGTTCCTGTATCAGTATTGTGGTGGGACAGTATCTGGGTGCAGGTAAATTGGAGGATGCCAAGGATGCAGACAACAAGATGATCGTATTCAGCGTCTTCTGTTGTGTGATCATGGCGGCATTGATGTTCGTGGTAGGAGGATTTTTCCCGGGTATTTACAATACCACGGAGGAGATCAGGGAACTGGCTACCAGTTTTATTGCGGTATCGGCCATCATCATGCCCTTCTGCGCCTTCAGCCATGCGTCGTATTTTACCCTGCGTTCCGGTGGTAAGACGGTGGTGACTTTCCTGTTTGATTCCGTATTTACCTGGGTGATCGTGGTGCCGGCGGCATATCTGCTGGCGCATTTCACCGGCCTGGGGATCGTGAGCATCTATTTTCTGGTGCAGGGTACGGAACTGATCAAGGTGATCATTGGTTACCTCATGGTGAAGAGTAATGTCTGGGTGGTCCAGATGGTATAAATTACTATTTGTGCCGCCAGCCGAAGGCTGCTGGATGGAGATTGGCATGAAAAATAGGAGAAGGGCGGGAAACTGACATGAAAATGAACATGGCTCAGAAAGTTTTACTGATCATAGGAGGCGCATTTGCGGGGATCGGCGCAGTGCTGACAATGATATTCGGAAGCATCGGCATGGTGTTCCGGCCCATGAGGGCATTTCTGGCATTGCCGCTGTTTTTCCTGATACTGGGCATTTGTTTTATCGCAGCAGTATTATTCGGGCAGCATAAAAAGTCACTCATCGTAAAAAACGGAATCAGATATGCCGCCAAGATCTACGGTTACGTGGAGAATACGGCGTATATGGTAAACGGCAGATTCCCGGTGAATGTGATCGTGCATTATTTTGACAAGAATCAGATCGAGCGGGAGGCAGTGATTCCCACTGCGTTTGAAAAGGGCGCTTCGACCTATCCCATCGGTATGACCATGGATATCTACGAATATCAGGGAAAATACGGTTGGGATCCGGATTCCGTCCGGGATGAGATTCTGCCGGGAGAGCAGGAACTGATGGACGATAAGCCCGTGGATCCTTCCAAGCTTCGCATGACCGCCGTGCAGTGTCCGAACTGCGGTGCTTCCTATCAGGCGGCAGCAGGATATACCGGACGCTGCCCGTATTGCGGAAGCTATCATAATGTAGAATAGCAGAATAGTTGAGCTGGGGTGGATCAGTGGATCGTTTCCTGCAAATACCGCAGCATCGTCTGTGACACCACGGAGTTGGCGGTCTTGGAGAAAGCCAGTCCCAGCGTACGGTGACAACTGGGAGATAAGGGTCTGGAGACCACACCCCGTGCGAAAGCTTTTAATACCAGTTCCTGAGAGATGGTGACACCGAGACCGTTCCGGACGAAGGACATGATCAGGGTATCGTCCCGGAAGCTGTAAGAGATCTTTGGGCGGACAGGGCATTTAGTCAGCAGATGCTGGATGTCGTTGTCACAGCCGGGGGTCTCGATGATCAGAGGATATTCGAACAGTTCCGGCAGGGTGACGCTGTTTTTGGCAGCCAGCGGATGTCCCTCGGGGAAAACAGCGCACAGCGGATCATTCAACAGTGGATAAAAGGTCAGATCATCCGCCACGATGGAGGATAAAAATCCACAATCCACCTGCCCGTGAATGATCCAGTCCCGGATCTCATCATAATTGCCGTCAAAAATTTCTACATCCACTTTCGGATAATTTTCCCGGAAAAAATGAACCACATCCGGCATCCACAGAGCGGTGATGCTGGAAAAACTACCGACCCGCAGTTTCCCCTCAATCTTATTGTTGATATTGAAGGCGGCCTGGCGCAGCTTGTCTTTCTGGTTGACCATTTCCTGAATGTAAGGGATGAGGCGGGCACCGTTGTCGGTGAGGCTGACACCCCGTTTAACCCGGGCAAAAAGCTGCACACCCAGTTCTTCCTCCAGTCCCGCCATCATCTGGCTGATACCGGACTGGGTATAATTCAGTGCTTCCGCCGCCTTGGAGAAGCTTCCCGTTTCACATACTTTTAAAAATATCTCGTAACGGTCTTTTTGTTCTTTCATGATCTTCACCCCGTAAATTTATGAATTTCAAATTCATCGTTCACCAATTATGCGAGCAGATTGGCTTTCTTGTACTCATTATAGTATAAGCTCACGAATTTTTACATCCTGCTTCGCAGGATATTCGTGAGCTGATGAGTCCAAAAAACAAATGTCTGCTTTGCAGCCACTTATTTTCTCTTGAGACTTATCACATTACAAAAACTTATGTATACCAATAAAAACATTCGTTTTACTGATAGTATAGCATATGCTATCCTCATGTCACAAGTGTTTTAAGGAGCGTGAATCATATGGAAAAGAAAACAAGTAATTTCTCCGGGCAGATCGGTTTCGTGCTGGCGGCGGCCGGAAGCGCGGTGGGTGTGGGCAATCTGTGGAGATTCCCTTATCTGGCGGCCAAGGATGGCGGCTGTCGTGAGACAAGGATGTGATTCTTTCGGTAAGATTAGAGTATCCTACGATGCGGGGGCTCTGAAATCTGCATCCAGCTCAATACAGTTGGACTGCCTTTGTTCCAACAGGGGCAGTTTCTCCTGAGTTGCAGGTTGAGTTTGTTCTGGCAGGATCAGAATATCCTGAGTCACAGGTGCACCGAAATCCGTATCCAGCTCGATACAGTTGGACTGTCTTTCTTCCAACAAGGGCAACTTGTCTTGGGGAGCGAACTGCGTTTCTTCTGGCAAGGGCAGAATGTCTGGAGTCGTTGACTGCGTTTCTTCCGGCAAGGGCAGAATGTCTGGAGTCGTTGACTGCGTTTCTTCCGGCAAGATCAGAATATCCTGCGTCACAGGAGCTTCGAAACTTGTATATTGAAGCTGGATGGTTTCGAGGATGCGGTTGAAATCTGCTTCCAGAGTGTACCAGTCTGTTAACGGAATAGTGGCTTCCAGCTGTAGGGTATTTCCCTGTAAAGGGACATCGGGATTGGATAATGTAATGTAAATCCAGTATTTTTGTTCTGTCTGGTAGATCTCGGTATTTTTCCAGCCGTTTAAGTTGCTGTCGGGCAGAGTGATCTCCTCGCTGGTGACGCCGGTGCCGCAGATTCCCGGGACGGGAGCATAGATAAGCGTAAAGGTATCCTCCGGGTATGCGATGTTCCAGAAGATGATAGCATCGGTCGTGGTGGTACCCGCGAAAGTTAAATTGCGGATCTCATAGTCCCAGGTCTCCGGAAGGGACAGTGAGAACTGCACCGGTCCCAGATCACAGATAGCTTCATTCCCCATGGATATCGCCAGATCGTCGGTAGGCCCGTTTTCCGGGCATTCTGTAGGAACGAGGCTTTCCGCGATGACTGGGGCGATTGGCCCGGTGGGGGCCGTGGAATTTTGCACCCCTACAGAATCCTCCAGCCCCCCGGTAGAACCACATCCTGCCAAGGAAAGCGTAAGAATCGTTGTCAGTGTTGATAGTAAAATAGCCTTCTTCATAAAGATACCCTCCCAAAATCGTGAAGTGTTATGGTGATCACATTATAATAAGACGAATATTGGGCGGGGAAGTTTCGGTAAATAGAAAGTTTGGTGTAAAAAGCCCCAAAACAACGAATTCCGTACAAAAAAGTTCCGAAATCAGGATTTTTTGTACGGAATTTCTTTATTTTGCTTGTGTAGCGAAAATAGAGACTTTTTACATAGCAAAATCTTATGTTTTTGTATTTTTTTCGTAGAAATTGGCGTTTTGAATACAAACAGAACTCCCGAAGTGGCAGAAAGCCCTCAGGCAGATGTCTGTCGGAGAGTGTTGATATTTTCTTAACCTGTGGTAAAAAGTCAGGGTGGAGCAAACACGATGTTTGCGACAGGCGGTCGGCGACATGGATGTCGCCTGGAGCCGTGCCCGTTTGGATGAGAAATACTTGATCCACGGGTTTAGAAAATTCACACTCGGAGACCGATATCTGCCTGAGGGCCTTCTGCCGCTCTGGGAGTGCGTCCGATAAGGCGGGACGCACGGTATAAAAATAGAGTGAACCAGCCTCGCTTGCGCACAAGCGAGGTGTTCCACTCTATTTTTGCATGGCTCGTAGCTATGCTACATATAAATACATAAAAATGAAATGACATACGCTTCCGCCCATGACGAAGAGGTGGAACACTTCGTGGGAGCCGAAGAACTTATGTTTCGCATTGAAGATCGGCAGCTTCAGGGCATAGATGACACCGCCCACGGTGTAGATGATGCCGCCGGCCAACAGCCAGAGAAAAGCGGGCGTGGACAGAGTTTTCAGCAGAGGCCCGAATACCAGGACACATACCCAGCCCATGGCAATGTAGATCACAGAGGAAAACCACTTGGGACAGGTGATCCAGCAGGCTTTTACGATCATGCCGACAGCGGCAATACCCCAGACAAGAGCCAGCAGCGTATATCCCAGCTTACCGCCCAACACAATGAGACACACCGGTGTGTAAGAACCGGCGATCAATACAAAGATCATCATATGATCCAGCTTCCGGAAGACCCGGAGACTTTTACCGGTGAGGTCCACGGAATGATAAGTGGCGCTGGCACCGTATAACAGGATCATGCTGCCCATGAAAATGGCCATGGCCAGGAAATTTTCCTGCCCGGACTGTACACCGGCTTTCACTAACAGTGGCACAGCTGCGAACACTGCCATCATCATGGCAATGAAATGGGTAATGGCACTTCCCGGCTCTCTTATGGTAATCTGCATAATAACTCCTCCTTTTCCCGACAGCAGCTGCCGTCTGCAAATCGAATCTATTTAAGATCATTTTATCCGACAATAGTATTTACTATTCAAAATAACAACACGTATTCTGAAATACTTTTATATATAGTTTTCAAAACTACATCTGACAATGCAAATACTACCGCACAAAAAAGGAAAAGTCAATAGTCATTCAGATATTTGGGAGAAAAGTATCAATAAGGATTGGCAGGAAGTCTGTAGATCAACAGCCCTTCATCATCAACCAGTAACTCCGCATTCTCTACCAGACGGGCATTTACTTCCGGATTTGTTGCAATGTAGCCTTCAGAACCTTTATCCCATACAATATATTCAGGCACTTTGTCCGGATAGAGCGTCCAGTATTGGAATAAGCGCTCATCGATGGTCGGAGTGCTGATGGTGGAATAGTTGCAGATCACGTAATCCTCCTGAAGATACATAATGCTCTTATGGCTGGCAATCAGTACTTTGTTGCCCCGGGGAATGAATTCGTCTAACAGACGTCCTCGGATATTATACTCGTAGCCATCGGAATACCGGCCGTAGATTCCTGCCATGGGGCCCTCTTCCGCTTTCTGCCGTGTGACGAAAATGGTGTCGTGACCGTAAATATTATACAACGGAAATCCTTTGTGAATGACGGCAAGTCCCACAAACAGCAGGACAAAAGATTTCCAGAAAACGGGAGATTCCGATGTTTCCCGCTCTTCATAGCATAAAGAAACCAACATACGATAGCCATATAATCGGCAGACTCGTAGAGCATTGTATTGCTGGCTGTAAAAGCGGCAAGGAGCAAAAACAGAGAAGTAATACTTCCAAACCAGAACAATGCCTTATAAACAGGGGCCAATTCGCCAGAAGACTTTTTACGGCGGAAATAACAATAAATGCCCCACAGCGGGAACAGAAGATAGACGAACCCGGGATACTCGATATGCTTTTGCAACCGATACCATACAAAAAGCTGTTCCAGAATCAGGGAAATAATCAACAACAGGAAGAAACGGTAGTTTTTCCGGCATATGAATCGGAAAAAACACCAGAATACCAAAGCAATCACCAGAGCGACCATCAGATAAGGAAAGGTTTCGCCGAGGCAGGAAAGGTTATCTTTTAATTTCCCAAGCAGTCCGACATCGTGGGAGCCGTCGGTCAGCATTTCTGACAAGCCATCCAGAAACTGCCGGAAAGACATATGACACAAAAAGTAGGCCAACCAACCCAGACCGCAGACACCACAGGTCCCGAGATAAATCAGAAGATTTTTCAGACGGTTTCCGGCAGCAGATAACAGCCAGATACCGATACATCCGGGAAGTACCACGAAAATACAGGTGGGATAAGAAAGCACAAGAAGGGAAGTGCTTACTCCGGCGGCAATCAGGAAAAAGGCAGGACGGCGTGCAGAGGTACCGCGATTCAGACTAAATTCCAGAAAGCTTAAGAAGACCAGAGTACTGAACCATAGAAGCATATTGGAAAAATCGGGAACGGTACTGTTCTTGGGAATGATATTGTAGTAAAAAACAGCAATGACAAAAGCAGTATTCTCAGTTACAAACTTACGGAAAGTCCGGTAGGTCAGAATACTGATGAGCAACTGTGTAACGACACCTACGATTCGCAGAAAGAGCACGGAGTATTTTAAGGTGTGAAACAACTGCATATACAGCCATAAAAAGGCAGCAGAAAAGAACGCGGAAGTCTGATGAGGCTCCCACATTTCCAGAAACATTCTGTCTCCCTGTACCAGACGGTAAGCCATAGATACGGCATACTGCTCGTCAATGTCGAATCCGAAGAAAATAATCTTGACGGTAGCAACTATAGATGCGGCAAGCAACAGATATTTCCACAGATTATGCAGCAATGCGGTTGCAAAATTTTTCTCTTGTGCGGAATAATTGCTGTTCATCTTAATCCTCCTCAATGATCTGGATCTCCAGATAGTCAAAATCGATGGACTCCACAAAACTGTCCTGGGTAAAACGGGTCTTGTTGTGACGTTTAAAGTCTGCAATATTCATATCCAGCCAGATGGGCGTACCGAGATCAAACTGATGGCAGACTTCGTCCAGAGAGTGAAAAACTTTATGGGTACGGG
>ENA-UEOL01000641-UEOL01000641.1-human-gut-metagenome-genome-assembly--contig:-NODE-641-length-25583-cov-31.078021_pt1 | contig 25583 bp, 21 predicted proteins | sample MGYA00242884_ERZ507884 | MGnify/ENA primary metagenome ERZ507884 (study PRJEB26167, sample SAMN06115417) | human gut metagenome | host: Homo sapiens | place: China:Chongqing | collected 2015-03-06... | reverse complement strand
GGAGTTCGTATGAAAAGGGCCTGCTCCTTTGCGGAGGCGGCCCTTTCTTATTTTCATCCAGGCAACGTCGTTGCGGTTTCCCGAAATGAGAATTTTCTCAAACTGAGAAGCCTTTTGGAATGTCAGAGAACGTGAAGACTCGTTTAATCGGTTTGTTTTATACGCTATCATGAAGGCTCATAACGTTGGCCCGACAATTGCTCTCTTGGGAAATAGACCGGACATCCGGCATCATTCCTCTGGAGGCTTCCCATGAGCACCGTCGATTTTTCCCGTGTTAACGAACTCGCCAAAAAGTATGAACCGGAAATGACCCGATTCCTGCGCGATATGATCCGCATCCCGAGCGAAAGCTGCCAAGAAGAAGGCGTGATCCGGCGTATCAAGGAAGAAATGGAAAAGGTCGGCTTCGACAGGGTCGAAATCGACAAGATGGGCAACGTCCTCGGCTTTATCGGAAATGGCCCCCGCATCATCGCCTTTGACGCGCACATCGATACCGTGGGCGTCGGCAACCGTTCCAACTGGACCTTTGATCCCTACGAAGGCTACGAAGACGCCGAAACCATCGGCGGGCGCGGCGCGAGCGATCAGGAAGGCGGCATGGCCAGCATGGTTTATGCCGGGAAGATCATCAAAGAGCTTGGCCTGTGTCCCAAGGACTGCACCATCGTCATGGTCGGAACGGTGCAGGAAGAGGACTGCGACGGCCTGTGCTGGCAGTACATCATCAACGAAGACGGGCTGAAGCCCGAATTTGTGGTATCCACCGAACCCACCGACGGCGGCATCTATCGCGGCCAGCGCGGGCGCATGGAAATCCGCGTGGACGTAAGCGGCGTATCCTGCCACGGTTCCGCCCCGGAACGCGGCGACAACGCCATCTACCGCATGGCCCACATCATGACCGAGCTTGAACAGCTCAATGCCCGGCTCGCGGACGACCCCTTCCTCGGCAAGGGCACCCTCACCGTTTCCCAGATTTTCTACACCTCGCCCTCCCGCTGTGCGGTGGCGGACAGCTGCGCCATTTCCGTGGACCGCCGCCTGACCTTCGGCGAAGACAAGGATCTCGCCATTTCCCAGATTGAGAATCTGCCCTCGGTCAAGGCCGCCGGAGACAAGGCCAAGGTGTCCATGTACACCTACGAAGTCCCCTCGTGGACCGGCCTCGTCTACCCCACCGACTGCTACTTCCCCACGTGGGTCCTGCCCGAAGACCATGTGGTGACGAAATCCACCGAAGAGACTTACCGCAGCCTGTTCGGACGCGAACCCCGCACCGACAAGTGGACCTTCTCCACCAACGGCGTGTCCATCATGGGCCGCTACGGGATCCCGGTCGTCGGCTTCGGCCCCGGCAAGGAAAAGGAAGCCCACGCCCCCGACGAAAAGCCGGTTGTTTTTTAAGAAAGAGGTGTGTTGTATGGGCGGCTTGTTCGGATTAATTTTGCTATGTGTGCTTGTTGGCGGTGGAATCAAACTCGGAACAGACATCATTCTCAACCTGTTCCTGAAGTAAGTAGCATCTGCTGACAGAAGAACCGAATCGGGTGCAGCGAATCCAATCGCTGTACCTGATTTTTTTTGTAATTTTCCGATTTTTTTTTGCAAATGGAATTGCAAACGGTGCAGATTTGTGCTATAATAGGGTTAAATAGCAGAAAGCAGCAGTTTTTCCTCCTGTTTTCTGTTACCATCATGAAAAAAGAGGGATTGTATCATGGAAATCAAGAAAAAGTTAGCGGCAACCTTAAAGGAAAAGCCGCAGGATGAAAGCAAGCTGGGCTTTGGTCATATCTTTACCGACCATATGCTGATTATGCCGTATGATGAAGGTCAGGGCTGGCACGATCCGGAAATTGTTCCGTATGATAACATCAGCCTGAGTCCGGCAGCAATGTGCTTCCATTATGGTCAGACTGTATTTGAAGGCTTGAAGGCTTATCGGACTGCCGATGATAAAATTCAGCTGTTCCGTCCGGAAGAAAACTTTAAGCGTCTGAACCGTTCCAATGAACGTCTGGTTATTCCGGAATTGCCGGTAGAACTGGGCATGCAGTGCCTGATGGAACTGCTGGAAGTGGAAAAGGATTGGGTACCGCATCTGGATGGTACTTCTCTGTATATTCGTCCGTTTATCATTGCAATTGACCCGTTCTTGGGCGTTCGTCCGGGTGCACAGTATCTGTTTATGATTATTCTTTCTCCGTCTGGTGCATACTATGCATCGGGTCTGAATCCGGTCAACATCTATGTAGAAGACAAGTACGTTCGTACCGTTCGTGGATGTATGGGTTATGCAAAGACTGGCGGTAACTATGCTGCTTCTCTGCACAGCCAGGATGATGCTCATAAGCAGAACTATTCTCAGGTTCTGTGGCTGGATGGCGTAGAACAGAAGTACATCGAAGAAGTTGGTGCAATGAACATCTTCTTTGTAATTGATGGCGAAATCGTCACACCGTCTTTGGAAACAGGTTCGATTCTGGCTGGTATCACCAGAAAGTCTACCATTGAACTGTGCAAGAGCTGGGGTCTGCCGGTATCAGAACGCCGGATCACCATTCAGGAAATTGCAGATGCATACGATGCAGGCAAGCTGGATGAAGTGTTTGGTACAGGTACTGCAGCCGTTATTTCTCCGGTTGGTCATCTGAAGTGGGATGATAAGGTTATGGAAATCAACAACAACAAGATTGGTAAGATTTCTCAGAGAATTTACGACACCCTGACTGGTATTCAGTGGGGCAAGTTGCCGGATCCGTTTAACTGGGTTGTACCGCTCGAAAAGTAAGCGAGATTTTTCAGGATTGCAAGTTGAAAAAAGGGGCTTTCTGGATAGAAAGCCTCTTTTTGTATCATGTTCTATTTGGAGCGATGATTGCAATTAAAATTGTGGAATGTTCTTGTCAAATACAAAAGTTTCCACAGTTCATTGTGGAAAGGGCGAAAGGAATTGGATGCAATGTTGAAAAAGATTTTATCCCGAACAACCTGTGCAGCATGTCAGCTGTGCTGCCAGTTTGATGCAAGTGACATCTGGGAATTGCCTGTGCTGCCGAAAGAAACAGTGGCAGCGATTCAGAAATACCGTCCGGAAACAGCGTTTGTTCCTGTTGGAGCAGAACAAACCTTTGCTGCACCGCCGCTCAAAGGCGAGGAATTATATGCCTGTCCAGTGCTGACCGAGCACGGCTGTGGCTTATTAGAGCAGGACAAGCCGTTTGATTGTAAAGTCTGGCCGTTTCGGCTCATGCGAACAGAGAATGGAGCGGTTTGTATTTCCATTTCAGACTTGTGTACAGGCGTGCAGCTGCATGAAGTAGAGCAGTTGCAGGCATTCCTGCGGGAGGGGCTGGCGGAAACCATGTTCACCTACGCAAAAACCCATCCAGACCATATTCACGAATGGCACGATGGTTATCGGGTGATTTTGACAGAGACCGAATAAACAGAAAAACCGCTGATGCAGGTTGTTTTTCCTTGCATCAACGGTTCTTTTTATAGTTGCAATTCAGATGTTATCGAATACTATCGGAGCAACTGCTATACAAACCGTGGAAATAAAGCAGTTGCAGGAAACCATGTTCACCTACGCAAAAGCCCATCCAGACCATATTCACGAATGGCACGATGGTTATCGGGTGATTTTAACAGAGTCCGAATAAACAGAAAACCGCTGATGCAGGTTGTTTTCCCTTGCATCAGCGGTTCTTTTTGTATTTTTATGAAAATTGCAATGTGGAAGTTATCGAATCTTTGCACCGCACGGCAAGCTCTGGTCTGGGAAGATTACACTTGCACTGCCATCCGGAGCATCTGCCGCACAAATCATACCATTGCTCTCTACGCCGCAGAGTTTTGCCGGCTTGAGGTTTGCAACCAGAATGATTTTCTTTCCAATGAGGTCTTCCGGCTTGTACCACTGTGCAATACCAGAAACAACCTGTCTGCCGCCCATGCCGTCATCCAGCTGCAATTTCAACAGCTTTTTCGACTTTTTCACCTTTTCGCATTCCACGACCTTTGCAATCCGCAAATCAACCTTTGCGAAATCGTCAATGGTGATTTCCGGAGCGAGTTCTGCAACTGGAGCAGCTTCTTCTTCTGCTGGCTGCTGCGGTTCGTTGTTCTTGATGATGGCGTTCAGTTCTTCGATTTCCTTTTCTACATCAATTCTCGGGAAGAGAATTTCGCCCTTGTGTACCGTGACATTCTTCGGGAGAACATCAAACGATGCAGCGTTTTCATAAGTGCGTTCTGCTTCGCCTGCACCAATCTGTTCCCAAACCTTCGGCATTGTGGTCGGCATAAAGGCAGAGAGCAATGTCGAGATAATCCGAATGGTGTCGAGCAGGTTGTACAGAACGGTTGCCAGACGAGCCTTCTTGCTTTCGTCCTTTGCCAGAACCCAAGGTGCAGTTTCGTCGATATACTTATTTGCACGGGAAACGACCTTGAAGATTTCAGCCAAAGCATGGTTCAGCTGTGTCTGATCCATAAAGCCGTCTACCTTTTCCCGCAGAGCGGTTGCTGTTGCAATCAAATCATCATCAAATTCGCCAGCTTCTCGGTCTTCCGGCAGTGTACCATTGAAATACTTGTCCACCATGGCAACCGTACGGGAAACCAAGTTGCCCAGACCGTTTGCAAGGTCGGAATTGATTCTGGTAATCAGAACCTCGTTGGAGAAGGAGCTGTCAGAACCCAGAGCCATTTCCCGGAGGATGTGATACCGGATGGCATCTGCACCATAGCGTTCGCCCAGTACAAACGGGTCTACCACATTGCCCAGTGATTTACTCATCTTCTGACCATTGAACGTAATCCAGCCATGAACTGCCAGATGCTTTGGCAACGGCAAATCCAGAGCCATTAAGATCGCAGGCCAAATGATTGCATGGAATCGCATAATATCCTTTGCAACCATATGCACATCTGCCGGCCAGTAGCGGTCGTAGTCATGGTAAGCATCATTATAGAAGCCCAGTGCAGAGATATAGTTTGACAGAGCGTCAACCCAAACATAGACAACGTGCTTCGGGTCGAAGGTAACCGGAATGCCCCAAGTGAAAGAGGTTCTGGAAACGCAGAGGTCTTCCAGACCCGGCTTGATGAAGTTGTTGACGAGTTCGGTTGCTCTGGTTTTCGGCTGTAAGTAGTCGGTTTCGGTCAACAGGTGGGTGATACGTTCAGCGAACGGGGACATCTTGAAGAAATATGCTTCTTCTTCTGCCTCAATGACTGGTCTGCCGCATTCCGGACACTTGCCGTCTACCAGCTGGGATTCTGTCCAGAAGCTTTCGCATGGTGTACAGTATTTTCCCTGATACTTGCCCTTGTAGATATAGCCCTTGTCGTACAGTTCCTTGAAGATTTTCTGTACAGTTTCAATGTGATAATCATCCGTTGTCCGGATATAGCGGTCATAACTGATGTTCATATACGACCAAAGGCTCTTGAATGTTTTTACGATTTCGTCTACATATTCCTTTGGGGTAACGCCTTTTTCAGCGGCTTTCTGTTCGATTTTCAAACCGTGTTCATCGGTACCGGTGAGGAACATGACATCATAGCCCTGCATCCGGCGGTAACGAGCGATGGAGTCGCAAGCAACCGTTGTATAGCAATGTCCGATATGCGGATTGCCGGACGGGTAATAAATCGGGGTTGTGATGTAATATGGTTTTGCTGCCAATGGAAATCCCTCCTAATTTGCTGATTGCAGCCGAGATAGGGCTGCGATTCTCTTTATTATAGCATATTTTCGGCAGAATTACAAGAGAAAAATTGCGAACAAGAAATGCAAGTGCTGCTAACTATAAAAAAACCGCTGTCACGACATCACCGTGCAGCGGTTTTCACACTTTGGGGAAGTGCTGGAAGTTCATTCCAGCTTCTAGTATAGCAGAATATGCTTAAAGAATTCTGAAAAAAGAGAAAACTTTCTTATTTCTGTACAGAAACAGCAGTCTGCAACGCCAGTTCCATCATATCAGTGAAAGCGGTCTGCCGTTCTTCGGCGGACGTGGATTCATTCCGCAGCGGACAGTCTGAAATTGTCGTGATACAGAGGGCTTTCTTGCCAGCTTCTGCCGCATTGCAATAGAGGGCAGCCGATTCCATTTCTACCGCTAAAACGCCCATCTTTGCCCATTTCGGCAGGGGGTCATTTTCCGTATAGAAGTGGTCGCTGGAGCACAAATTTCCGACATGGAACGGCTTTTTCAGTGTTCTTGCCGCAGAAACTGCCGCTTCCAGCAGGGAGAAGTCTGCAATCGGGGCAAATGTGCCCGGCAGGTTGTATTGTGCTGCATAGTTGGAATCCGTGCAGACACCCATTCCCAGCACCAAATCCCGCAGCTTAACAGAATCTGCAACGCCGCCAGCCGTACCAATGCGGATGATGGCATCTACATCATACAAGTGAAACAGTTCATAGGAATAAATGCCCATAGACGGCATCCCCATACCGCTGCCCTGTACGGAAATCGGAATGCCCTGATAAGTGCCGGTATAGCCCAGCATGTTTCGAACGGTGTTGTAGCAGACGGGATGTTCTAAATAGGTTTCTGCAATGAATTTTGCCCGTAACGGGTCACCAGGCATGAGAACGACTTTTGCAATCTCACCAGGATTTGCTTGATTGTGCGGTGTTGCCATAAAAACACGACCTTTCTATAGAATAATAATTGAATTATATAGATGATGAAACATTTCTCGCCGTAGGCGAACTGCGGTCGAGCTGGCTCAGCTCGGCGGTGGGGAATTGTTAAGGGGGACAAGCTGTCCCCCTTAACAGAGGTATTGATTAGATCGTATGAAAATCTAAGAGAAATCAGTAAATGCTGTTCGCCATCCTAAAAACATAAAAACTTCAAACAAACTGCAATCTAAGAAATTATTCATAGGCAATTCGGACAACGTACCCATCGGCGAACAGCACACAGGCAAAGAGCAAAGCGATTTTGCCGAATCATCCGCAATTCATTGCCCAAGAATCATTTATCCCCGTTTCAATACTCTCCGAACCGTAGAAACCAAATCTCTGAAGTTATACAGAACGGTGAATACCAGCAGAACGCCATCAATCACATGCCAAGCCGGCGGCGTTTGAATGGTGACGAATGTCATCGCAAACATCAGAATCAAGTTCAGCACAAAACGAGTGTGGTCGATATAGAACGGCACATACCGTTTGGTATCAACAACACGAATCAGATAGCTGACCAGATAGCTGACAAAGGTTGCAAAACCTGCACCGGAAATACCCAACGCACCAATCAACAGCCAGTTCAGAATCAGGTTGACAATCGCAGCAACCAAACTTGTCCAAAACGAGTGGGAGGTATGCTGAGAAGCCGCATAAATACTGCTGAAGAACTGATTCAAACACATCATAAAGACGGAAATAATCAGAATCGGTGTATATCGGTAGGCATCCGCATATTCTGTGTAAGTGCTGGTACTAATCAGCAAGTCGGAAAACGGACGGACAAACACAATCAAAACCGAGCTGGCAATGACGAGAAACGACTCATAAGCAGAGAAAACTTGTTTGTAGAAGTGGCCGCGGTTTGCGGAGTCGTTTTCCAAGATGGCGGACATGTTCCACGCCTGATAGAATACTGTGGAAACAGTAGAAATCAGGTTCGGCAATTTGGAGGCAATGCCGTAGATACCGGCGGCAGTATCGCCAACCAAATTCGGAGGTCCATCCATATACCGCAGAAACAGCCGGTCAGAAAATCCTGTTACCAGCCACAGCAGCGTGGTTGGAATCAGCGGAATGGAAAAGCGAATCATCAGCCTTGTCATTTTCGGGCTGATGTATTTTCGATGGAGATATTTCCGAAGGTCTGCAATCCACCATAAGAAGATGGCAGATAAAAAGTCGGAGCAAATGACAGAGAGCAGGAAGCCCGTGATGCCCATATTCAGTAGGGCAATGAAAATGACATTGAAGATAAATAGCGTAATCGTGGCAAGAATGCCATCAAATGCAAATAGCGTGACCATGCCCCTCGCTCGCACAAACTGCGAATGAATGGAACGCAGCGAGGACATAAACACATAGAGCATTAAAAGCCATAGATAGCCGCTTGTATAGGGCAATAGTCGCATGAGCGGCGACAGGGCAAGCATGACACAGACACCCAAACCAAGTACTAGATAAGAGGATGTGAAAATTTTCCCCTTGTCATAATTTCGGGTCAGTCCATATCGTAGAATCGCATCTGTGATGGAAAACGTAACAATTGGAATTAAAAAGTTTGCAGTTTGTTCGAGCAGTTCTTTGGTGCTGATGTCTGCCGGATTGATGTTGGCAGTGTAGAGTTTTGTCAGAAACAGCGTTAAGATTTTAGAGCCGAACGAACCAATTGCAAAAATCATGGTGTTGGCGGCGAGCCGTTTGTATTGATTCATAGCATCTCCTCTTGGTGTGATAAATTTCGTTCTGCGGCTAGGCAGCTAGAAAAATCGTTGCGACTGCTCGCAGCAGAACTACGCAGTTGCAGGAACTGCATGCACAGTTCTATTATACCATAAAAAAAAGAAAAAGAAAACGCTTTTTTCAAAAAGAACCAGATTTTTTTACGGATATTTCTGTGAAAATTGCATAAGAATAGAATTGCTGTTTTGTGCATTCCTACAAAAGCAAAAAAATAAAAAAATTTTTTGCAGATTTTGCAACTTTTCCTGCCGCAAAATTGTATCTATAGTGAAGGGATTTTTTGCGGCAGGTCTTGCCGTGTGAACAAGCAGTATGCGGTTCTGTTGCTCCTCTAAGCCGTGAGAAAGGGCGGTGTGATGGGGGATTGCACTGTGCGGTACGAGGAACCAGTCCGGAAAGGACAGACCATCGGGAAAAATGGTCTGGGGCTGGCAAAACAGAAACATATCACTTGTGTTTTTTGGCAAAAATGATGCGGATTGCAGATTCTCCCCGATGCTGTGTCCGCATTTTTTGTTTTCCTGTAAAAAGACAAATACAGATGAAAAAATCGAAATTCGCTCAATATTTAACATTTTATGAGTTGTTCAAAATTGATTCATATTGTGCTGTAGCAATCAAATGGGAATCGTGGTATAATGAAAGGAGAAATGCAGAGAAAACAAGTCTTGATTGTTCGCAATTGGGACGAGTAGGGAGGGAATGACCATGCAAAGCGTCAACCCGCTGGATGAGGCTGCGTTTACGGAACTCTATGTGCAGCATGTTGACGCTGTTTATCGTATTTGCTACAGCTTTTTAAAAAATCGTACGGATGCTGAAGATGCTGTTCAGGAAACATTCCTGCGGTTGATGCAATCGCAAAAACCATTGGAAAACGATGCCCATTTAAGAGGCTGGTTAGTGGTAACTGCTTCCAACGTCTGTAAGAATATGCTGCACAGCTGGCTGTGGCAAAAACGACAAGAAGTAGAAGACTGGGAAGAAGTTTTAAAATCTGACAACCAAACGCCGGAAGAAACTGCAGTTTTGAAAGCCCTCATGCAGCTGCCGGAAAAATATAAAACAGTTCTATATCTCTATTATTATGAAGAGTATTCCTGCAAGGAAATTGCAGAAATGATGCAAAAAAAAGAATCCACAGTGCGTTCGCTCCTCAAGCGAGGCAGAGAAGCACTCCAAAAAAAGATCGGAGGTGACGGATATGCAACAGGACTGGAAAGCCATTTGGGACAATCTCAATCCGGATGAAGCGGCGAAAGAACGGATGAAGCAAGCAATCTTGCAAAAAATACAGGCAGAAACGCCGCAAACAGCATCCAAAAAACCACCGTTCTTCTTACAGCGATGTTCGTTTGGAACATTTGCCCGTGCCGCTGCACTGTGCTGTATGACCGTTACGGTTGCGTTGGCAGGGCTGCACCTCACTGACCGCCGGACAGCAGAATTATTGCCAGAACCATCCGTCAGCGAACAGCCGGCGGAAACCACCACACCGCACACTTTGCCGGCACAGACAACGGCGACGTTACAGACGCAAACTACAACAAAAACAAAAACACAAACTGCCCTGCAAACAACGGCTACAGCCAAGCAGACGGTTACCAGTCCGGTAATGACGGAACAAACAGTTGCATCATCAGCGGCAGCCATAGAAAAACCAGATGCCGGAATCGAAGAACCGTCAAAAGAACCGATTCAGACAGAGCCAATTTGTACCGAACCAGAACCCGTTCTCACAACAACAGCTGCGGAAACAAGTGCAATCGAAGCACCAGAAACCACGACCACCACAATATTCCGTGGAGTTGAAACCTATGGTTCGCTCTTTGATTTTCAGTATGCCCGTTGGAATGGCGTGCATTATCAGACCGACTATAGTGCAGTTTCCTATGAAGATTTGGATGACCTTGCTGGATTTTCGGTTGCGATTCAGTCAGAAAGTGACCGTGTTTATACGATTCTGGTTTATCCGTTAAAGGGGTATTCCATTCAGGATTGTATTGCCGTACAGTACGCCGGCGATTCAGATTATTTCTATTTTTATGCGATTTCCTAAGTATTTCGAATCGACACTGGATAAAATGACATGATTTTCAGGAATAAGAGGTAGGAAAAACGATGAGTACACCAAATTGGATTATGGTGACGGTAAAGACACCGCAGACAGCGGGGGATTCCTATATGGCAAACATCATGAAGAATCACCTGAAAGAACAGAATTGTTCCTTCCATTCAGAAGAACAATCTGCTGCTCTTTGGCTGGTTTGCCGGCAGGTATCACCGCAGCGGTATGATTTTTCAATTTCGGATTCCGATTCGGTTTGGACAAAAGAAGCCGTGATGGAACTTTGCAGCACATTGCTGCAATGTCCGGAAGTCGATAATGTACTAGTTGGGCAAGTGCCCTCTCATCAGCAGGATGTGAAGGTAACAGTTTCTCCAATGGTTACATTTTTGCATACCGTCAAAAATTACTTACAGCCGCAGCGAATCAGTATGGTTCTTCGGCGGCTGCGTTCAAATCGCTAATTGACTATTGGTTCATTGGAAAGAGAGAAGCAGAATCGTGCAAGCGGTTCTGTTTCTCTTTTTTTCAAAAATGACAGATTTTGACGGGTTTTTCATTGTGAGAAGATGGTGAAAATTTCGGAAATGCTTGACACTGCCCCCCTGCTTTGTTATAATAGTCTTGTTATTTTGGAAAGACCGACAGGTGGTGAATCCCATATGTGCCAAAAAAAGAAAGCATTTGTGGAAAATCGTGACCAATATCGTGGTGTTTTCTCCTTTTGCTCGATTGGCGTTTTACTGGCAGCCTTGACGGGCTGCTTCGCATTTATTTGGTATCGTTTTTACAGTGATTTTTTGTTGCTGCCGTTTTATCGGCGTGGCAACTGGGTCATGATTTTGTTATATGCCGTCCTAGTATTGTTATTTGGGAAGGCATTTGGTGGGCTGAAAGTGGGCTATTTAAAGCGAAGCGATTCGTTTTATAGTCAGATGCTTTCCATGTTTTGCGTGAATTTGGTGACATATTTACAAGTCAGCCTCATCAGCCGAAATTTTGCAAGGCTCTTGCCGTTTGTGATTTTAATGGGCATCGACTTGATTATCCTGCTGCTGTGGATTTTTTTCTGCAATAAGCTTTATTTTCAACTTTACCCTCCAAGGCGGTTAGTTGTCGTCTATGGCGACCGAGCAGCCGCAGAACTGGTATTGAAAATGAGCCAGCGAGTGGAAAAGTATATGATTTGTGCTTGTGTGGATAGCCATCAGGAAAAATCCGCCATTGTGGAAACGATTGCAAACTATGAAGGCGTGATTCTCTGCGATGTGCCAGGGCAGCTGCGAAACGATCTTTTGAAATACTGTTTCTCTCGGCAGATGCGAACTTACATTGTTCCGAAGATTTCAGATATTATCATCCGAGGCGGTGAAGAGATTCGCTTGTTTGATACGCCGTTGGTGCTCTGTCGAAACAGTGGCTTGCGGCTGGAACAGCGATTTGTAAAACGACTGTTTGATTTGGCATTTTCGTTGATTTTAGCAGTGCCGGTACTGCTGGTGAGTATTGGGGTCTGTATCGCCATTAAATTGGATGATGGCGGGCCGGTGCTCTATCGGCAGAAACGCTTGACGTACAACGGGAAACCGTTCTATGTTTATAAATTTCGCAGCATGGTCTGCAATGCCGAAGAACATGGTCCACAGCTGGCAAAAAGCGAAGATGACCGCATTACCCGTGTGGGCAGAGTGCTCCGAAAATGTCGGTTGGACGAGCTGCCGCAGCTCTGGAATATCTTCAAGGGTGATATGGCAGTCGTTGGGCCAAGACCAGAACGTCCGGAACTGGCAGAAAAATACGAAGAAGAGATGCCGGAATTTGCATTTCGTCTGCGAGTAAAGGCAGGTTTGACGGGATATGCACAAGTTATCGGGCTGTATGATACAACCCCATACGACAAGTTGAAAATGGACTTGATGTATATTGAAAAATATTCCCTGCTGCTGGATTTGCAGATTTTGCTAATGACCATTAAGACGGCACTTTTTCCGGGAGAGTCAAACGAGGAACTGCATGAGCAGACTCACATTCCCGTACAAAAACATGTGGCAGAACCGGAGGCAGCTGCTTCCGAAGAAAAAAAGGAGAACAAATCATCATGAAATTGACTGCTGTTATTATGGCAGGTGGACGAGGCGAACGCTTCTGGCCACGCAGCCGCACGGCAAAACCAAAACAATTCCTTTCCCTGACAGCGGACAAGGAAACCATGCTGCAAAAGACGGTCAACCGTCTGAAACCCTTGCTGGAGATGGATGCCATTTATGTAGTCACCAATCAGCGGTATGCTGCCCTTGTGCAGGAACAGCTGCCGGAACTGCCAGCAGAAAACATTCTGCCCGAACCATGCAGCCGCAATACAGCTCCCTGTATTGGACTGGCGGCAGCGGTGATTCAGAAACGCTGCGGGGAAGCCATGATGCTGGTATTGCCGTCTGACCATTTGATTCGTTATGAATCCCTGTATGTAGATACCTTGCGGCAGGCAATCGCCGTTGCAGAGCAGGGCGAGCGGCTCGTTACCATTGGTATTCCGCCAACGTATCCGGAAACGGGTTATGGTTATATTCGCTTTGCGAACCGTTCTGAATCCCATATGCCGGGTGTTTATCCGGTGGAAAAGTTTGTAGAAAAGCCGGATTTGGACACCGCAAAGGAATATTTGGCAGCCCATTGCTACCTCTGGAACAGTGGGATGTTTGTTTGGAAGAGCAGCACGATTCTGCACAACTTAGAACAGTTCCTGCCGACGGTTTACGCTGGCTCGATGGAGATTGCGGCAGCAGATGGAACAGATGCCTTTTCAGACACCTTGGAACGGGTCTATGAGGGATTCCCGAGCGAATCTGTAGACTATGGCATCATGGAAAAGGCAGACCAGATTTTCACCGTGCCGGGCAGCTTTGGCTGGGATGATGTTGGAAACTGGCTGGCGATGGAACGCATCAATAAGACGAACGATTATGGCAACTATATTGAGGGCGATGTCATCACCGTCAACACGCAGAGAAGTATTATCTGCGGACAGAAAAAACTGATTGCAGCCGTTGGGGTGGAAAATCTGATTGTGATTGATACCGAAGATGCAACCTTGATTTGTGCAAAGGACAGCACGCAAGACGTGAAAAAGGTCATTGAAAACCTGCGAATTTGCAATCGGGACGCATTGTTATAAAGACAACCAAGAATAAATAGATGGTAAAAAGGTAGAAGTAGGAGGAAATAAAAACAATGAGCAAACATGCATTGATTACCGGAATTACGGGACAGGATGGTTCTTATTTGGCAGAATTGCTGCTGGAAAAGGGCTATGAAGTATATGGACTGATGCGGAGAAAGAGTGTCGTTGATTACGGCAACGTCGACCACATCAAGGAAAAAATTCATTTCATCTATGCCGACATGACCGATGAAATTTCTCTGATTCGTGCGATGCAGATTTCACAGGCAGATGAAGTTTACAATCTGGCAGCACAGTCTTTTGTTGCGACTAGCTGGGAACAGCCGATGGCAACCGCTGAAATTGACGCACTGGGCGTTACAAAGATGCTGGAAGCAATCAAATTTGTAAAACCGTCTTGCCGGTTCTATCAGGCATCGACTTCTGAAATGTTCGGTCTGGTACAGGAAATGCCGCAGACGGAAAAAACCCCGTTCTATCCGAGAAGCCCGTATGGCGTTGCAAAGCTGTATGGTCACTGGATTACCAAGAACTATCGGGAGAGCTTCAACCTGTTTGCCTGCTCCGGTATCCTGTTCAACCATGAATCGGAACGCAGAGGGCTGGAATTTGTCACCAGAAAGATTACCACCGCAGCTGCTCGGATTTCTCTGGGCTTGCAGGATCATGTAGAACTGGGCAATCTGGATGCAAAGCGGGACTGGGGTCACTCTAAGGACTATGTTCGTGCAATGTGGCTGATGCTTCAGCAGGATGCACCGGATGATTATGTCATTGCAACCAATGAAACCCGTACCGTTCGGGAATTTGTTGAGATTGCGTTTGCTCATGTGGGCATTGAAATTGCATGGCAGGGCAGCGGTACCGATGAAATCGGTGTGGATCGCAAGACGGGCAAGACGGTTGTCACCATCAATCCGCAGTTCTTCCGTCCGGCAGAAGTACAGGTCTTGTTGGGCAATCCGGCAAAGGCAGAAGAGAAACTCGGCTGGAAGCGGGAAATTTCGTTCAAGGAACTGGTAGAACGGATGGTTCGCCACGACTTGGAACTGGCAAAAAAAGAAGTACAGTAAATCAATTTTGCAGAAAAAGGAGGGAACGGCATGCGGATTGCCTTGGATGCACTGCCATTGGTCAGCAGTCGCATGACTGGAATTGGATACTGTGAAGCCGGACAGGTGCAGGCGATGATGATGCTGCATCCGGAAGAGCAGTATGTCCTACAGTTTTTTGACAAAGGCGATGGGGTAGAAAAACGGAAACGGCTGTATTATTACGAACAGCAGCGAAATGTCAGCGTTCGACAGGGGCATTTTTCCGGTTATCTGTACCGCCTGATGACCACGGCAATTCCGCTGCCGTACCGTGCATTTTTTGGAAAAGATGTGGATATTACACACTTTTTCAATTATATCATTCCGCCGGGAGTTGCTGGAAAGCGAATTGTAACCGTACATGATATGGTTTATAAGACGTTTCCGGAAACCGTACGGGGACGGACACGCTTCATGTTGGAATCCGGCTTGCAGCGTTCGCTGCATCGGGCAGATTTGATCGTGACCGACTCGGAATTTTCTAAAACGGAAATCATCCGGTATTTTCCGGCGACGGAAGAACGAATTCGAGTTGTGCCCTGTGGTGTGGATAAGCTGCGGTTTTCTCCGATGCCGCCGGCAGCCGCTCCGGCAATTGAAGAACTGAAACGGCGGATGCACTTACAGGCAAATTATTTTCTCTATCTGGGAACATTAGAGCCTCGAAAGAACTTAGACCGCCTGATTCGGGCATATGCCCTCTTAAAGCAGCAGCATCCGGATGCACCGCAGCTGGTACTAGCTGGCGGTTATGGCTGGCGGAATAATCACATTTATCAGCTGGTGCAGACGCTGCATTTAGAGGACGATGTGTTATTTACCGAATATGTACCGGAAGAAGACGTGCAACCGTTGCTGTGCGGAGCGATGGCGTTTGTGTTCCCCTCTGTTTATGAGGGCTTTGGGATGCCGCCGCTGGAAGCAATGGCGTGCGGAACACCAGTCTTGACAACACGGGCAGCCTCTCTGCCGGAAGTGGTAGGTGATGCCGCTGTGATTGTTGACCCACACCATACCGAGGACATTGCACAGGGACTGGAAAAGTTATTCCTAGATGCAGCATTGCGGGAACGACTGCAAAAAGAGGGCTTGCGGCGAGCAGCAATGTTTTCTTGGGAAAACGCAGCCGCTGCCCTTTATGATGTTTATCAGGAGGCACTGACACGATGAGCAGACCGCTTCGGATTTTACTGGTAAACAAAGCTTATCCGCCGCATATTGGCGGCATTGAAACGCTGGTGCGGCAGTATGCACGCTGTTTTCAGATGCAGTTTTCCGCAGAGGTACAGGTTTTGGTCTGTCAGGAAAAGGGCAAAACAGTACGGGAAACCATCGAGGGTGTTCCGGTGCTGCGAGCTGGGAGTATTGGGACTTATTTTTCCTGTCCGCTCTCCGGTTCGTTTCTCCGCTATTTTCGGAAGTATGCCAAGCAAGCGGATGTGGTGATGATTCACATGCCGTTTCCTTTGGCGGATTTGGCGTGCTTGCTCTCCGGATATCGGGGACGGGTCGTGCTGGCATGGCATAGCGATGTCATCAAGCAGAAGACCTTGCTGCGGTTTTATGCACCGCTGCTGCGGTGGCTGCTTCGGCGAGCAGATTGTATTTTAACCGCAACACAGGGACATATTGACAGTTCTGCATTTCTTCCAGCCGTTCGGGAAAAATGCAAGGTGATTCCCTATGGCATTGACCTTGCAGCCTATCGGGCAGCCCCAGCGTATCCGGTTTTACAGCCGCATTCCAATCACCCGAAAGCCGTCAAGGCGTTGTTTGTAGGGCGGCTGGTCTACTATAAGGGCGTAACGGTTTTGCTGAAAGCGATGCAGCAGGTACAGAATTGTGAATTGTTTCTGATTGGCAGCGGAAAGCTACAGGATACCTTGCAGCAGATGGCAGAAGGTATGGACACGGTGCATTTTCTCGGCAGCCTGTCCGATGCAGATTTACGGGCAGCCTTGCAGGAATGTGATTTTCTGGTGCTGCCGTCTGTGGCAAACAGCGAAGCATTCGGACTGGTGCAATTGGAAGCGATGGTTTACGGAAAGCCTGTCATCAATACCGCTTTGCCGACCGGTGTGCCACATGTCAGCTTAGATGGAGAAACAGGACTGACTGTTCCGCCAGAATCGGAAACCGCTCTGGCAGAGGCGATGCAAACGCTGGTATCCGATGCGGATTTGCGGAGCAGGTACGGAGCAGCTGCAAAGAAACGAGTCGAAACGGTTTTTGCGGAAGATGTGGTCATGCAGCAGGTTTATGATGTGCTGAAAGATTCCATTTTATAACAAATATAAATATAAAAGTTGCAATTTCATTCAAAAGAAAGGGAAATGATTATGAAAGCAATGCTGATTGGCGGTGCTGGATTTGTTGGAAAACATCTTGCAATCCATCTCGCAAATACTTATGGCTGGGAGATTGTCATTACAGGGCTGCCGGAAGAACGGGAAGCAATCGAACGCAGCAGCTTAGGACGTTTTATTCCGGTGAACATCTTAGAAAAAGGACAGATTCAGGCAGTATTGGAGCAGGAACGGCCGCATTATATTTTCCATCTGGCAGCACAGAGTTCCGTTGCTCGTTCTTGGAAGAATCCGCAGGCAACCATTGATGTGAATATCAAGGGCTGTGCGAACTTGCTGGATGCCATTCGTTCCATAGAAATTTACGACCCAAAGATATTATTGATTGGTTCGGGCGATGAATATGGCAGATTGCCGGATGGCATTCGAGTGGTTTCAGAAACAACGCTGCCGTGTCCGGGCAATCCATATGCCATGACAAAGGCTGCACAGACGATGTTGGGGCAGGTTTATGCCCATGCTTACCGGATGCATATTGTTCTGGCAAGACCGTTCAATCACATTGGGCCAGGACAGATGGCAGGCTTCGTTGTATCGGACTTCTGCAAGCAGGTTGCAGAGATTTTGAACGGTGCAGAGCCAGTGGTACGGGTCGGTAATCTGACCGCTTCCCGGGACTTTACAGATGTACGGGACGTGGTACGGGCATATGGTTTGCTGATTCAGCATGGCGTACCGGGTGAAATCTACAACATTGGTTCGGGAACAGCCGTTTCCATTCAATCATTGTTGGATGAAATCATCCGGCAGAGTGGCATTTCTATTTCAGTACAGCATGACCCGCAGAAATTCCGCCCAGTAGATTATCCAAGCATTGCAGCAGATATTTCAAAGTTGCAGCGAGCAATTGACTGGAAGCCGGAAATTTCGCTGGAGCGTACCATTGCAGATACATTGACAGACTGGCAGATTCGGTTGAAGAACAAGGTCAATTGATGGAAAAAGGGGTTCAACATGGAGGAACGCACGGAGCAAAAGCGGGTTATGGCAGATACATATATGGAAGAAGTATGGGAACAGCAAGCAGTCAAAAACTGGTCGAAGCCGATGCACAATTTCGGGGTACGACAGAATGCATTTAATCAGAGTGCTGACCAGCGGATTCGGGCGTTGGAATCGGAAAATTTGCAGCTGCGGACACAGATTCGGACGCTGATGCAGCAGACCGAGGAGCTTTCTCAAATTGCCCAGCGGCAGAAAGAACGGCTGCGGCAGGAAGAGCAGCGAAATCGGGAGATTTTCGGACGGGTTGCAGCAATGCTGGATCGCATGCGGAATGATTTGGATCGTGTGCGGCTTTCTACCCAGCTGAACAGCAATGCCATTGACCGGCTGATGCTGGAGGATGAAGCAGAACCAGAGGCAGTGGAAGAGCCATTGACCACGATGGAAGAACCAGCAGAAGAAGTACTGGAAACGCTAGAGGAAGCAGAAACAGTAGAAACCGTTGCAGCAGTGGAATCCATTGAACCAGAAGCAGAACCGGAGCAGGTGACAGAATCTATAGACGAGCCTGTTGCACCGGAAACAACGATTGAACCGAAAGACAGCTATGTAGAATGAGATTGCAGGAGATTTTCCAGATATTCTTGAACTGCAAGTGATGATATAAATATTAAGATAGAAAAAACCGTTCTCGGTACAAAAGTATACCGGGAACGGTTTTTCTTTTTGATATAACAGGCAATTGGAAATTAAGAATAGTCTACCAAATCAAATGCAGTGATTTTGCCGTTCTCAATGTAGAACGAATATGCCTTCTGCCCATTGGAAACCGTATCATAGATGGAAACCACATAGGAGCTGGCAGTTTCTGCTTCTGGAACAATGTCAACATTAAACTGTGCTTCCAAGTCTGCAACGGAACTGCCAATGCCGACAACGCCAACTCGAATATCAGATGGTGCACCTTCATAGACTTCTACTTCAAAGATATTGCAAGCCTGTGCATCGGTCGGGGAAGTGGACATATTTTCCAGCCCAAGGGTCAGCGTAGCATCCGAATTGGAATACCAATTGTAATCCTGTGATTCAATGGTTGGGTCAACGGAACAGTCCACCAGCTTAATCAAATCCATGTTGTTTTCATAGAATCGGAACAGCTTTCCGCCGTTGTAGGTAATGGCAGCAATGGAAAGATCTGCATCAATCCGCTGTTCGTTGTCAGAAGAATCGGTTGTGTCTGTGGTGTCCGTTGGAACTTCTGTTTCGACACCGTCTTCTACCGGTCTATCACTATCTGCTGGCAAGGTGGTAATGTCGGAATCAGAACTCTGTGTATTCAAATCATCTCCGCCGTTGATTTCATCATAAATGGAATCGGCAAAGTTGTCTACATCCTGAATGCCCAGTGCAGTCGCAATCTTTTTCAGGCAGTCCTTTGTCTGTGTGCCATCGCCGAAGTAAGCGTCCTTTGTAGCATCGTCTGACAAGTCTAAAGAATCCGATGGAATATTCAGTGCCAAGTCGTCGCCCTTGTCGGTGCTTAGCGTGCAGGAAATGGTTGCATAGTTAGTGCCGCCAACTGCCCAGTCAACGGAGAATGTCTGTGACTTTCCATCTGAATCCAGACTCAAGGTGAACAGATTTGGTTCATCCTCTGTGGAAGCGGTCAGACTGCCGGAGCAGTATCCCCGTTCGTCATCAACAATCTTGAAATCTTCCAGATCCAGCAGAACAGAATTTTCTTCCAGAGCAACCGTGATTGTGCCGCTGTAGGTATCCTTAGAACCTTCAGACAGAACCCCGCTGACGTTCAGCCCGTTGACATCGAAATAAACGCCAATTTGCTTGCCATCTTTTCCGGCATAGCATTCCAACAAAGAGGAATCAGCGTTGTCGGGATCTGCAATGCGGCAGCCACGAATCGTTCCGGTTGGGTCAACGTAGAGGGTGACAGTTGCCGATTCTGTAACGGTGGTGTCGTTCCAGTTGTCCAGAGCTTCTTGCAGGTTGGATTGAAATTCGTCTTCTGTCATCAAATCTGATGCAGCAAAATAGTGCGAGATGGTACTGTCTTCTTTCACTTCTTCGAGCAGTTCCTTGACAACGGTTTTCAGTTCATCGCCCTGATAGGTTGCTTCAAGGGCAGTATAGGAGAAAGTTGTGTCTGCAATGCTCAGTTCCTGATTTTTCAGCAGGGCAATGGTCGCATCGCTGTCAGCGACGATTTCGCCGTACCGCTGGAATATACTGTTCAGGTCAGAGGGAGAAATGCGGTCTTCGAGGACTTCCGGTGTCAGGAACAGGGAAGAGGAATTCAGTGCAGAGGAGTCGATAGAAGAATCAAATTCGTCAGAGAGGTCATATTCTTCTTCGGTGAGGGTTTCAACATCTTGCCATGTCATAGAAAGATACTGGTCGGATACAGATGGAATCTGCAAATAGATATTGTTGGCATCCATCACAGCGTTGCCCTCTAAGACATCTTCACCATTGAGGGTAATCGTTACCGTTCCGCCCATCTTGTCGGCTTCTACTTTTCCGCTGAAAGCGATTGCAGCAGATGTCAGCGTAATGGTTTCATCGGTATCGGCTTCATCGTTCAATTCTTCCTGCAACTTTTTCTGTCCCTCTTCACTGAGAGTGATGTTCATAGACAGATTGGATTGCGGTTCTTCCTTGGAGCGAGAGAGGAAACTGTCGTAGCGGTCAGAAACCGAACGCCCCCAGTCCTTTGTATTTTTTTCAATGACCCATTGATAGTAATCGCTTTCGCTGCTGAAATTCATCTTTGCGAAGTTCTTTACGGTGTCGCTGGCAGCATAGGCAATGCCTGTTCCTGCTCCGAGGACAACCACAGCACTGACAACAGAGATGACAGCGATTTTCCAGCCCTTCATTTTCTTTTTGGACTTTGCACCGACAATCTGACCATTCAGCGAGAAGTCAGGCTGCTGAAATGGCGGTGGTGTCTGGGAAAAAGAAGGCGGAGTTTCTGGCTGCGGTGGAGTGGTTGTTGCATCCGCAGACGGAGCAGGCTGTTGAAACGGATTTGCTGCCGAAGCAGCAGCGGCATCATTTGCCGGAGTTGAGGTTGGAGTTGCATCGTTTTGCGGCGGTGCGAAACCAGCGTGGTCGGATTCCGGCAGATTATTTTTAAAATCGTCCATGAAGATACTCCTTTTTATAAAAATAGACTGTTCGTATTATATCATATTTTTTTTCAAAAGTCAACGATTACAAAAAAGTGTTTTTTGCCAGTTTGGTTCTCAAAAGCAGGAAAAAAGAAAAAGCAAAAACCGCAAATCCTTTGTTTGGATTTGCGGTTTCAAGATACTTTTTGGAGTCCATCGAAATCTGGTGGTGATTACTTGGCGTAATCTACAACCCGACTTTCTCGGATGAGGTTGATTTTGACTTGTCCCGGGTAGTTCATTTCGTTTTCGATCTGCTTTGCGATTTGACGGGCAATCAGCACCATCTTTTCATCGTTGACCTTTTCCGGAACGACCATAACCCGAACTTCACGGCCAGCCTGCAACGCATAACATTTTTCAACACCGTCATACGATGCACAAATATTTTCGAGCTGTTGCAGCCGCTTGATGTAGTTTTCGTAGTTTTCGCTTCTTGCTGCCGGACGAGCCGCAGAAATGGCATCCGCAGCCTGTACGATACAGGCAAGTGCTGTTCTCGGTTCAACATCGTTGTGGTGGGCTTCCACTGCATGGATGATTTCCGGACTTTCGTTGTACTTCTTGCAGACATCCACGCCAATCTGTACATGAGAGCCTTCAATTTCAGCAGTCAACGCTTTGCCGATGTCATGCAGCAAGCCGGCACGCCGTGCCATGTTGGCATCCAGTCCCAGTTCCGAGGCAAGAACGCCGCAGAGCTTGGAAACTTCGATGGAATGCTTCAAGACATTCTGCCGATAGCTGGTACGATAATAAAGCCGTCCCAACAGCTTGATCATTTCGTTGTTGATGCCATGAACATTGGTTTCCAGAACAGCATGTTCGCCTTCTACACGAATCCGCTGTTCCACTTCTCGTTTTGCCTTTTCCACCATTTCTTCAATCTTGGTCGGATGGATTCTGCCGTCCGCAATGAGTTTTTCCAGAGCGATACGGGCAATTTCACGCCGAACCTGATCGAAACAGGAAAGTGTAATGGCTTCCGGTGTATCATCGATAATCAAGTCCACGCCGGTGAGGGTTTCCAGTGTTCGGATATTTCTGCCCTCTCTGCCGATGATACGACCTTTCATTTCATCGTTAGGCAGCGGCACAACCGAAACTGCCGATTCCGAAACCTGATCGGATGCACACTTTGCAATGGCGAGGGAGATGTAATTTCTTGCTTTCTCCTCACAGTCATCCTTGAGCTGCTGCTCATACTGGGTGATTTTCATTGCCTTTTCATGCACCAGTTCGTCTTCCAGATGTTGCAGGATGTATTCCTTTGCCTGTTCCCGAGTGAATTCTGAGATTCGTTCCAGAACATCCATCTGGCTATTCTTGATGGCTTCGGCTTCTGCAAGCCGTTCTTCCACGCTTTTTTGTTTGCGGGAAAGATTGTCCTCTTTGCGTTCGAGGTTTTCCAGTTTTTTGTCCAGAGATTCTTCTTTCTGCTGTACTCTTCGTTCCTGTCTGCTGACTTCAGAACGGCGGTCTTTGATTTCCTTTTCCGCATCGGCACGCAGCTGAAAGACTTCATCTTTGGCTTCCAGTAATACGCTTTTCTTTTGCTGTTCTGCTTCTTTCTTGGCATCGTGAATGACACGAGCCGCTTCTTTTTCGGCAGAGCCAATTTCCGCTTCTGCCTGTTGCTTTCGTTGCTGAATCCCGTCCTGTACCCCTTTGGTGTAGCCTTTTTGGGTGGCAGTATGGTTGGTGACCAAAACCGCAGCCACACAGATGACGCAGGCAACCAGACAAACGATTACAATTTCCATTTTTTGCACGCCCTCCTTTGATTGAATCACTTATCTTACAATCGGTTTCCCGTTGGGCGGTGTGCAGAAAAAAACGAACGTAGCGAATCCTGACGCATCCAGTACCATATCCTATTTTACAAGTTGCCAAAAGCCGCAGGGTGGGCAAGATTGCCGAAACCGATGCGGATTTATCCATAAAAAGGGAAGCAAATTCTGCTCGGAGAGCAGCAGCTTCCGCTGATGTAAAAAAAAGAACCGTCTGCTTGTTTGTGCAGAACCCCTATATTCTGAAAGCTGCACGCCGCAATTCCAATAAAAAAACGGACGCCATTTTTCTAACAGCATCCGCAACCGGATTTGTAATATACAGCTCTTTTATTTTACACTGTTTTCGAAAAAAAGTCAAGAGATTCCCGAAACTTTTCCGGAACGGAAGCTGTAAATTTTTATTGGGTAGAGCGGCAGCGTTGGAAGCGGCATCCGGTTTTGCCGGAAAAAAGCGGTTGAAATTTTAGAAGTTGTTCGCTTTTTCGACAAGAAACGGCGAGAAAATTTGTGCAACTTGTTCCGTTTGCCGGCTTTTTTGCAAATGGAATTGACAACCTCACGGGAAGTGTGGTAAAATAACAATACATGTACCGGTGCATCTTGCCCGAACACATGCAAACAACCGTTTGCAGAAGCAGAAAAGAAGGAGGAAAACCACATGGCACGACAGGACGATCGGGGAACGATTCTTTGGACGGATAAAAAACGAACCTTTCTTGGATTGCCGCTTTCTTTCACCAGATATTATTTGACAGACCATCAGCTGATTACAAGAGTGGGTTTTCTCTCCATAAAAGAGGATGAAATTGAACTGTATCGCATTGTGGACAAACGAATTGAACAGACGTTCTTCCAGCGGCTGTTTGGCTGCGGCACAGTCATCATTCTCAGTCGGGATGAAGACACGCCGGAAAAACACCTGGTTTCCATTCGGCATCCGCAGCAGGTTTCCAAGCTCATCGGCAATTCTGTTCGGGAGCGGCAGGAAAGTTTGCGGATCGCCGGCAGAGATATGATCGGTGCAGCATTTGTGGGCGACGGAAATGGACGGATTTCTGCTCCTTATCAAGCACCGGGTGATCTGGATGGAGAAGATGACGATCTGCTGTAAAGCAGATTACAGACTGCATTTCTTTTGGATGGAATATCCGGGGCGTTTCGGATGCCCTATCGGCAAAAAAGCGGACAGGACAGCAGAAACGAATAGAGAGATAAAGGAGATCCTGAGTATGCTTTCATTTATTACAGAAAAACTGACAGCATGGGAAAAGCTGAAAGCAGAAACCCGCCCGATATTTATTTATGGGATGGGTGACGGTGCAGAAAAAATCATGCGGGTTTTTCAGGAGAAAGGGATACCGTTTGCCGGTATTTTTGCAAGCGATGATTTTGTAAGAGGCCATTCTTTTGCAGGCCACAAAGTGCGGAAACTTTCCGAAATTGAAGCAGCCGTAGACGATTTTGTGATTGTACTGGCGTTTGCTGCTGGTTATCAGTCCTTAGTCGATAAAATCGTGGACATCAGCAAACGGCATACGCTGCTCGTTCCGGATGTACCGGTTGCCGGAGGCGGTTTATTTACCTATGATTATTGTCTGGAACATGCGGACGAAATCGAAACAGTTTATAACCTGTTGGCAGATGACTATTCCAGAGAAGTCTATGCCAGCATTTTGAATTTTAAAATCAGTGGGGAAATTCATTATCTGATGGATGTCACCACGCCAAAATCCGAAATTTATCGGAAGCTGATGCACTTGACCCCGAATGAAATTTATGTGGATTTGGGTGCTTACAATGGTGATACGATTCGGGAAGTGCTGCAATATACCCGTGGCAAATATATCCGGATTTATGCAATGGAGCCAGACCGCAAGAACTTTAAGAAACTCCTGAAGAATACAGATGGTATGCAAAATGTCTATCCGTTCCATGCAGCGGCTTGGTGTACGGATACACAAGTACCATTCGCCACAAAGGCAGGCAGACAGTCTGCGGTAACTGCAACAGGGCAGACGATTGATGCCAGAACCGTGGACAGCGTTTTAGAGGGCAGACCTGCAACTTTGATTAAAATGGATGTCGAGGGCTGCGAACGGGAAGCACTCTGGGGTTCTGCTCAGACGATTGCCCACTATACACCAAAGCTGATGGTTTCGCTGTATCACCGCAATGAAGATATGTTCTCATTGCCGTTGCTGATTCAGAAACTGAACCCGAATTACGATATTTATATTCGGCATCAGCTCTATATTCCGGCATGGGAAACCAACCTCTATGCCGTTCCCAAAAAACAGAACTAGGGCAGCTGTTCTTGCAGTTGTTACAAAAAAAGCCGGCTCTTGCAGGACAGTGTAGAGTCGGTTTTTTCGTGAAAAAAACAGGAAAAGGGAAATAGTATCCAAAATTTGTTAAATTCCTATAAAAACAGATGTTGAATTTTAGTGAAAATTCAGAAAAAATTGGATATGGGTTGACAGTTTCATC